>Ga0099824_1006345_pt1 | contig 16276 bp, 9 predicted proteins | sample SiratrowhiteBW_FD_76837 | JGI IMG/M metagenome (GOLD analysis project Ga0099824, IMG submission 76837) | Root nodule microbial communities of legume samples collected from California, USA - Siratro white BW | ecosystem: Host-associated > Plants > Roots > Nodule | place: USA: California...
TATATATATATATATATATATATATTTTTTTTTTACTAATATGATGCATTTTATCAATGTTACCTTGAGTTCCACTTCCGATTCATTCTTATCCTTTGTTCTTTCTTTTGGTTATTCTTTCTCTCCACAACAATTTTCTTCGAGTTGTCACCTTCGAAGTAGCTCCACATTTTGGACCATTCCAAATTAATGGGGCATGTTCCAAATTCATTTTTTGTTAGTTCCATTGATCACTTCCCGCACCTGCTGCTCCGAGGTTATATTGGCCTGAAGTTCCTAATATACATATGATGATGCCATGTTTGTTCTTGATATATTTTCTTACATTCGACAGTTCGTGCCATGTTATGCGTAATCTATCATTTAATTTAAGAAAGACAGCTATTGCATATTTTATTGGATACTTTAATGAGAAGTTAAAAAGGTAGTTATCTCAATTATTTTATCTATTATAAGAAACTTTATATCTTAATTAGATTTTTTATAAAATTGACAACACTATTTTTTACTAAAGGAATTTGTGATACATAGGGAACTCGAGTCTTTTAAAAATTTGAAAGGTCTAAGAAAAACTTAAACAAAAGGAATGCTAAGTGAGTGAAATATATTGAGTAATTTTTTTAAGTGATCTGACACAAGTAAGGACGAAATAACATTGTTGTTGCTGCTTTGTCTAGAAGATACACTTTGCTTCCGATCTTAGAAACAAAATTTTTGGATTTTAATCACATTAAGGACTTTTATCAAAATGATGATGACTTCTTTCAAAATTTTCAAGAATGTTCTAAAGGATCTTACAAATGGCTTATTCATGAAGAATTTCTTTTCAGAGACAAAACCTTTACTTTCCTAAAGAATCTTTAAGGACACTTCTCATAAAGGAGACACATGAAGATGGATTGATGAGGCACTTTGATGTTAATAAGATTTTAGAAATTTTGAAAGAACATTTTTAATGGCCTCAACTACAAAACGAAGTTTTAAAATTTTGTGAAAAGTGTAATATTTGTAAAAAGACAAGTCTAAGGTCTTACCCCATGGTCTGTACACACACTTTCCAATTCCTAACATTCATTGGAAAGATATTTTCAATAGATTTTTTGTTTGGATTGCAAAGATTAAGAAATGGACATGACTCCATCTTTGTGAATATGGACAAATTTTCAAAATGGAACATTGTATTACATGACACAAAGTTGATGATACATGTCTTATTGGTAATTTATTTTTCAAAGAAAGGGTTAGATTACATGGGTTCTCAAGTAGTATTGTTTCTGACTGAGACTCTAAGTTCCTTAGTCACTTTTAGAGGACATTATAGGGCAAGTTAGGTGTTAAACTTCTTTTCTCAACTACTTATCAACCTCAAACAAATGGTCAAACATAAGTCGTTAATAGAACTTTAAATCAACTTCTTAGATGCATGACTTATAAAAATCTCAAAGAGTGGGAAACACACATACCTCACATTAAGTTTGCATACATTAGAGTAGTTCATTTACTACTTCCTACTCACCTTTTGAGATTGTTTATGGGTTTAATCCTTTAACTCCTTTTGACTTATGTCCCCTTTCTACTCCAAAAAGACATGATGTATAGTGATGCAAATGAAAGAGCAATTTTTTAAGAAAACTATATGTTAAGGTAAAAAAAATAGGATAAAGAGAAAGGTGGAAAAGTATACAAGTAATGCAAATAAAGAAAGAAAAGAGGTTGTCTTCCAACCTAGACATTGGGTTTGGGTTCACTTGATAAAAGAAAGATTTCCAAATCAAAGAAAATCTAAGCTCAAAGAAAGAGGAGATGGCCCTTTTGAAGTCCTAAAAAAATAAACAATAATGCATATCAATTGGATCTCATTGAAGGGTATGTTGTGAGTCACAACTCTAATGTTTTTGATCATTGTCTTCATGATACAAGTCTTATGATTTTGTGGAAAAATTCCCTCCAAGACGGGGAGGATGCATATAAACAAGGATGAAGAAGAACTTGTGGAGAAAGAGAAGAGAAGCTAAGAGGAGTAAAAAAAGAAGCATGACAAAGAAGAATAAGAAGAAGAAATAGAAGGGTGATTCCAAGGAAGGCAAACAAAAGGAAGACTCCAAGCCTTAGAGGATGAGATTAGAGGACTAGTACATGTGTAGTTTCTTAGTCTTTAGACGAACTTAAGAGAAGTAAGAACCTCATATGTTGAAGTTGGGATAGCTTAGACAAATTCTAGATAGCTAGATGTCTTTTGGAGCTTTTAAACTACAACTTGTCACTTTCAAGTGCACATGGGATAGTTTGACTCTTTCACTTGACTCTTCAAGCTTTCAAGAACCTTACTATGTCCATTGGAGCTCTCTTAGGTGCCTTGTATATGACTTCTCCCGAAGTCATCATTACTTTTCCAAGTGAAATCATTACATCTCCTTATACTTTAAGAACTACCCATTTGCATTCCCTAATTTCAAGGGATTTGTTAAGGAAAAAGTTGAACATCTGCAGTTTTGATTAAGTGCTTAAACCAATAAAATCATGTAGTTGTGTCTAACAAGACAAAGATAAGATCATATTAGCACACATCTATCAAACAATAAGAGATCGTTGATAAAACACAACGTATGTTAGTTGAGGATTGAATAGTAGATGAAAGAACATGAAATAGACCTTTCACTTTATCTGATAAGTATTGATGAATGTTAGACGGAAAGAGCATCATAAAGATCAACCAGAATGTTTGATAAAGAAGTGAAAGAGCATCAGTTAATATGCTCAATGCAAACTCTAAGCTAACATAAAATAAAAGAATATTCCTGAAACTTGAGTATATGTCACATAGATTGCCTCCTACATCTGTCAGTAAGCAATAATTTCAAATATCTCGAGACATGAGCTAAGGTTGCAACGGCCACAAACTCTCCTAACACTACCACTTTTAAATTATGGCCTAGCTACTTGTCCTATATGGAGTGTGCTTTTACCATGATATGATACAAAAGGATCTGCTGCCAAGAGAAGTGAACACTACCATCCAGGATGTTGTGTAAAGTTGAAGAGCATTTAAAGTTGGATGGAGTGCATTAAATGCAACAGTCACATTTGATGCTCGTCAAGCACAAAGAAGACTCAAAGAATAACTGAAGTTGCTCAATGGATATAAACAACCTTTCAACAACTATCTTCTTTCAATGCCTATGTAAAACCTACCATCAAGAAGAAGAACAACAAAGTAGAGGAACACTATGCCAAAATGTTTTCGAGATGATAAATAGTCCTCAAAAGCTTCAGAAAAAGGGATCCTAGATCTGAGAGCACGAGCATTGCCAAAATGTATGGATCCATAAGAGCTTAGAAGAAAACACTAGAAGTGTTTCTTTAGTCACCTAGGAGAGTGAACCTTCACCTTGTACTTTTTGAAAGACGTAAACCCTCTCTAGAGTGCAAAATGATCTATACTAGGAGAGAAAACCTAAATTGTATGTATATTCATTTGTGAGACGCTATCACCCTCCATTAGTCAAATAAGATGATCAAACAATTATCCAATACTACAATTTTTGTATGTTATGTAGAAGTGGATAAAGGACAAAGAATACTTAGTTAAACCAGAAGTGGCTTGGTAAAGAATACTTAGTTGAGCTAGGATTGGCTTTGGAAAAAATACTCATTGACGGGGTCAGCCAAGAGTGGTTGCAATAAAAAAGAATACTCAGTGTTGAGACAGGAGTGACTAGTGTCAAGAATACTCAGTGTTAATCTAGGAGTGCTTGGTGTCAATAATACTCAGTGTTGCTCTAGGAGTGGCTAGAGGAAAGAATACTCAACAGATTAGTCAAGAGTGACTACGAACCCAAAGAATACTCTAATGTACTTCACAACAGTAGTTTGCCTAGTTAAACTTGATTGGTTGGTCAAGAACTAGATGTAATTTGTTACGACTAATGAACCAATATAAATTATTGTGTGCATTTTATCTTTTATATTATCTATATTGCATATTATCTTCATTTGTACTAACCCAAGAAGGAGAGTCTGTAGGTGAATACACACAAAAAATATTTGATCAAAATACTATTAAATCTAAGTATTTGATTTGTATATGGACTAATTGGTCAGACGCTAGAACTATGATATAATCACTTAATAAAGTGAACACGAAAATTCGTTAATCAAGTGATTTAGTTAAGTTGCCAAATATGCCATTTGGACTTGAAGAGCTAAGGATAAAATAAGCCTTTAAATATGTTTGCATGATGATGTTTGTTATAAGATATTGAGAAAACTCGTTTTATGTTTCATGAAATAAAACATGTTGAACAATGTTTATGAAAATGTGTCTCTTTAAGTCCATCTTTTGTAGCGAATCGTCTTTTGTCAAACTTGCCTCAATTGTAGTCTATCAGATGCAAGAATCACAATCTAATCATTAGTCAGAGTTAATGGAAAAATATCATAGACAAATGATTCAGAGAAGTTAGCAAGTTGTGTTTGGTATGATACATTCGATAAAACATTTTCAGTTTGGTTGTTTTACAAACCAAGTCATCATCTCAACATCTTTGATCAAATGATATTTGTGAAAAGGAATTTTAAGTTTACTTAAATCACAGTTCAACCCCCTTTCTTGTGATTTTCTTGTTTTCACAGGATTAACATGTACTAATCATGCATAGTGAAGTTTTTTTATTAACAAATTTAACTCAAATTTCTTGTCTTTTCCTTTTCTATGTCCAACTCCTCCATTATGAAGAGAATTTCCTCCTTTAAACTCACCATTGAGTATTGAATTAAATCTCTTTGTGAATTCACATTTGCAAGTAAGAGTTTTCTTCTCTTGCTTTGGTTCTTATCTTGATAAGCTTTCCTAAGTGGCGAATCTTCATGCATTTATCGTTTGGTTCTTCATTGAAGGTGGCGTTTTCTTCTTTATTCTCTAGTCTTAATCCATCTTTATTTTCATTTCATTACTTATTCTTGTTTTTATATTGAAACAAATACAAACCAAATGGGTTTCTCCATGGAAATACATTCTTCAAACAAGTGTCATCTTGTAGCTTTATTAGGGATAGCAATGTGAGCTGGCTTGCCTCATTTTGGCCCACCCCGTATAAGAATTGTGGGTTGGTTTCATTGGCTTTCCCTGCATAAGGGTTGGCCTCAAGGCCTGCGAGCTAGCCCACATAAGCAAAACCATTTAAAAAATACATACAAATGTATCTTATTTTATTGCTTCACATCTTTGTTGCACTCCATGTGTCTATCTTTGACAATAAAATTTAAATGAGCTAAATAAACATAAGATTAATATCTACAAAAAATAAAAATGTCGAAGTTACATTATGAACAGGGAAACATAAAAATAAAATATTGTTTAAGCTACTAAAAAACTATAATTAACCACAATCTTGTGTTGACTACAAAAACATCATTGTTATTCTTCCATTTCAATAACATTGGATGTAGCCTTAGAAGAACTTTTATCTTCCACTTTTTGATAATTATAATCTTTCCCATCATATGTGTACATTTGAACGATGAAAATGAATGAATTTAAAATAAAATTAATACAATAAAAGTTAGGATTAGTTTAAATAAATGAATTACCTTAAAAACATTCATGTTCCAAGTAAAACTACAAATAATTGTTTCATATCTTCAGGCAAAAGACAATTCTTATACTTGTTAAGGATTCGAAAATCAGTGCTAAATGCAGATTCAGATGCTATTGCGGTTATAAAGATGCTCAACAAATCTCTAGCCATTAAAGCAAGATTTGAAAAGCGTTGACTATCATTTTTTAGCCATTCTAACACATCCGTTTGCTCCAAAAAAACCAAAATTCAAAGTTGGTTCATCCAAATGAGTGTCAAGTTGTGTGTTTTTAACTTTATTAACTAATTGAAACTTACACATTTTTAATTCCTATTATGATGTAATATGTTAGTAACATGCTTAATCGCCAAGTATAACAAAAGCTACAAAATTAATTGAAGTACATTAAAGTAAGCAACTTATATAAAAAAAAAGCTTGGTCTAGAAGTAGATGGGGATGAATATTGTCCATACTTATGCTTTTTAACATTTGATGATGTTGTCAAACCTTTGCTAGAATATTTGATAAAAAGTTTGTATAATTTTTTCTTGATTTTTTCCTATTTTAGTTCCCAAGTACGTGAATAAATTTTTCGAAGCAAAAACCTAATGTTTCTAACTTCGTCCTTGGTCTAAATTTGCACTACATGCAAGCACAACACTATATTCATCCCAATATTTCTCAAATTTGACTATCATACATTCAACCATGTGTTTTAATTAGTGCATCCTCTTCTTTCACATTTTCCATCGGTGAACATTGAATTTTCCAAACTTCTAAATAATACAAGTTGAAATCATAAAAGGGTAACAAAAACATTTATAAAAAAATTCAACTCTCTCTTACTCGTTTTGTGGAGGAAAATATTTATAAGCTTCATCAATCAAGTGCAAGCTTCTAAAAACACGTGATATTTAAGAGCACTTTTAAGGATCAAGCTGAGTTTCATCTTGTAGGGACATCAAGACACAACCCACATTATGCATCAATGTCACTAATCCTTTCAAGGAATTGTTTGAATTTCACCATTCTACTTTCTAAATCGCCTCACATATTTGATGTTATTTCTAATGTGGTTCAAAGAATCACCAAACACCTTTAATTCTTCTTGAACAATTAAATTTAAGATGTGTATATAACAATGAACATGAAAGAATTCACCACCACATATCAAACCAATTTGTAGAAGTTGACTTCTTAAAGTATTTTGGAGAACATCAGAAGCATTACCCAAAGTGATAGAAACTACTTTTCTCTCTAGTCCCCAATCTTGTAAAAATTCATTAATTTTCTTAGACAACTCAACTATGCGAGGAGGAGGCATATGACAAAAATTGAGAAGCTTTCTATTTAACTTTCAATATGTCTATAAATCAGAAGTTAGGTAAATCCTACTAGGAATGGAAGCAAGCAATTTCTTAAGCATTGTCTTCTCTTTCATATACATTCTTTGAATATCAATATTAACATGTTTCTAGAAACCATAATTGCATCAGTAGTTTATCTAAGTCCGGAGTTCGGGATACTGAACAAATTTGTAAGGCAAATTGTACCTAATAATTAGATCAGATAACAGTTCAAAATGTATAACTTTATCTATTTTTTTTTCCTTCAACTTTCTTTGCATATATAAAATCATTTGACCCACATCTTTAGTTTTCTTTTATAACATTTTACAACATGATGATTGAAATGAAAAGTACAATATTTTCTTCCACCAATTAGATATATTTTGTTGCAACTATTACATTTGACCTTTTCTTTTCAATCCTTACTTGACCCAATCTTTGGAAAACACCCCAACAATCAGATGTGTTAGCCTTATCTTTTTATTTTTTCTTTTTCAAGTTCAACGATTGTGAATTATTTTTCAATATCATCTTCCTCAATTTCAAGTTCACAAAGGGGCACATTAATACCCTCTTCATCCATTCCAATTTCCAAACTAAAATCTTGATTAATAGCATTAAATAAAAGATAATCAATAAACCATATCTCAAATTTCGTAGGCAGCCCCCAAAAGCTTAGACTACACTTCTTAAATATTAAAACTAAAACCAACTTTTAATAAAACTAGAAAAATATAAAACACACTTACCTAAGTAAGAACCTCTTTGAGCACAAGCATGAATACAAATAGATAAAAGAGATAAATATATAGATGATCACTATCTAATCTTGGTATTATATGTCCTTTAGGTTGGTGAATCACCACGGGTTCCAAAAATCTGTTTCACCTATAGTAGGCTTTGAAAATTTGTAAGAAATTCTAACAAAAATGAATTATAAAACCATGTTTATCATAACATGAATTTACATATTGATATAGAGCCTTTTTTGTGTGCAACGATTAAGATTACAATTAGTAATTTTCAATTGCATGCATTTATGGTTTAAAACTTGATATGATTACCCGGAAAACTTTGGGAATACTTAGGTCGAGATAAATTCTCCTTTTGTTATTTTTGTTTTCATTGCATTAGTGAGGAACAATTCTAAATATACCTTTTCCTAAAGATCCGACCATGCAATTCATAATATTGTCCTTGTTTGGTCACAATAAAAAACGTCATGTCATATTCAAATCCTTCAACACTATAAAATCTCAAACCATATAAGGATGCACTAACTATGCATTAAACTTCAACTTTTTATTTTGAAAACAAAAATTCTCATGCACCCACAAATTCTAAAGAAACACAATGCAAGCTACAACTAATAACTGGGTAGATTCATATTCATATTCACGTCATCTCTAAGTTATTTTCCCAAACTAAAATAATGTTGATGGAAACCCATCCAACCACAAAATTCGAGAAAAAAGAGGTCGAAGACCTTGAGCCTTAAGCATATTGGAGTTGATTAGGCCCTCAACTATCCTTTTTAGGTGAAGATCATCTTTGAGAAAGTCAACTCTAGAGTATAATAAATCACATAACAGATGAAGAAAGACATATAATCCATAAGACAAAAAGTAGAGCTATGGCCAAGAGAATACAAGAAGACTAGAACTCAATTGACCTCAACAAGGCCAAGTTCTTATCATTATGAGTCAGACTTTAGTTTATATATTTGTATAGAGTAGATTAGGATTTTGTAGGCCTTATATTGAGCCATGTATAGAATAATTGGACCTTGTATTTGGGCCTAGTAGAATAAGGTTTTGGACCTGTATTTTGCTCTTAAGTAGACTAGGGTTAGATAAGCCTATCCAGGGTTTCCATTGGACTCCTTCAAGCCCAAAGGAAACCCTAGATCGTCCAAAGCTAAAGAGGAGAAGTACATGTCCCATGTAAACTTCACATGTTAGACTTGAAGGCATGTAGATAGTGTGAGTGGACAACCCTCTCCTTTCATATGCCAATTTTAAATTCAGTTTTTCACCCCCTGTGCTTCTCCATTTGGATGTCCTCCATGGCTATAAATGGGGGTGTTAGGTTCTTGTATTTCTTAACTTTGAATAAGTAATGAGATGCTGTCCAAATTTGGCCTATACTTGTTCTTAAGTTCTCCCTAGGTTAGTCTCCTTTCTAAGACTTAAACTTAGACTCCTTCCTAGTTGAGTTGGCCTTATCTCTTACTATTCTCTCTCCTTTTCCACTTCAAAACATCGAAACCTATCTTCATATCCTCCAAGCTTCCGCAACCTATCTCATCTTCCATCTTAATGAAGAAACACAAAACATTAAAGAAGAAAAAGAACACTATCAAACTCGGTAGATCTAAGTGACGAGAGTGCTCACACGTTTGGTGGGTGGTGCAAAACTACCTCTGAGTGTGGTGGAGGAGGGCGATGCTGGTGACGATGAGGAGTTGCCACGAAAGCTGGAAGATGTGGAGGTGAGAGTGGTAGGAGGAGGATGAAGGAGGAAGGGGCGGAGGAATCTTCTTCATATGTTGTATATTTTAAGGCTTTTTATTTTAGGGATTGAAACTAAATCAAATGAATACAATATTATGTGAGTTATGCAGGTTGACCCGCTTTGCCTCGTAACTGGCCTGCAAGTTGGGCCTAAGTGGGCCAACGGGTTAACAGAGTAAGTCCGTCTCGCATTTTTTTCTTGTCGAGTTGCAAACTAGCTTGCACAACCACACCCACATTGCCATCCATAAGCTTTATCTTACTTTATTTGAGTCTTATGTATCATATAATGTCTCTTTTGGATTAGCTTTCTTCCTTTAACTTTTCTAGTTTGTTTTTTAAGTTCTCTATAGTTTTGTCTTATAGTTTTTGTCTCTTTAAGAATTTTCATAAGAGCTTGATCATTTGTTCCTATTTCATTGAACATATGTTTTTATGATTTTATATCTTTGGAAAGTTTGTCAAGTTCTTTTAGACCTTTAATTGGTGTAGTGAATCCAAAAACCTTTTGTAAATTGTGTTGTTTTCAGAGTGAGTTTAAATGGGCGGAACACTTGAGGTGAGAATATTTACTCTAACCCATTTACTTGTATTTTCCTTCTTTTGTGTTATTTTTGTAAAAATTTTGTACAAAAATCTGCAAGTTTAATATGTAAATATTCATAAGTTTAATAGTTGTTCTAATCATGAAATGTATATACAACGGGAGAAGAAAATAAAAAAAAAGTTTTTTTTTTTTAATATGGACTTCATGAACTAAACATGGTCAAAGTTAGTACTTTAGAAATTGAAAATTATGCCTTAATTTGGTGTGATCAAATTTTAAATGATCTGGTTAAAAGTAAAAAGACTAGAAATATTCACTTGATTTCCTTAAAGGAATGTTTAAGGGGATATTTATTCCATCTTATTACAAGTCCTACAACTTTAAAGATGTGGAAAAAAAAAAAGATGGAAGGATATTATAAGGAGATGAAATTTTTTTTAGAAAATGAGGTGAAAGAAAGTGTAAAGTCCAAAATCCACTATGAGAAGATTCTTAAATAAACTAATTCTTAAATAAACTAAATCAATAAATCTAAAATATAGTGGAGCTTCATGATAATAGAATTTTGAAGTAATTTGACCATCAAACTATGAAGGTACAAAAGAGAAAAAGTTCCTTAAAAAACTTTACATCTCACTACTCATTGGAGAATAAATCAAGAAATGAAATAAGTTGTCAAATAAGGTAAATATTCTTTCAAGACCACTCATTGGAGAAGAAGTCACGAAATGAAATAACTTGTAAAAAATAAGGTAAATATTCTTCTATCACCCCTCTCGTCAATCAATCTTCTTGTATTAAAAGTTTTGAAATATACAAGCCATTGTAATCCTCATCCAAACTCAAACGTAAAAAAATGTCAACTTTCAACCAATTTAGATTCAAGTTTAGGTTAAAGTTTACACTTATTTTTCTTTTAAATTTTCATTTTTAAAAAAAATGCGGTAGTTATTTTAGTTTTTAACTCAATTTGCTCAGCAAATTTCTTTTCACTCAACAAATATGTTGATTTTACATTTTTTCAATTATTTTTCCTAATAACGTGAAAATAGCTCAAGAGAGTATAATTCGTCGAGCTATTTTCTTCAAACAATTTTAACATATCAGTTCTGTTTGCTGATTCTCACTTCAAGTTGTGATTGAATGCTATGTCACACTAAAACTTACTTTAATTTTACATATTAATAAATACTTTAATTTAATAACTTTGAAATAAAAGAAACAAACGATATTAGAAATTTAACATTTTAATCTTTTGTTTATTCTGAATAAACATTAGATAACTATTCGCATTAAAAAATCATTTCTCTCTCGTTTCAACATCCCATTCCCAAACGCAAACGCGTCTTTAAGAACAACTTTCTCATCTCCTACTATTAAAGTTTTACTATTTAATCAGAAAAACGTACGAGGATAAAATGTAGTCCTTTGAGATATTTAATGGCACCATCTATAGTTTATTAGAAAATTTGTTGCTACCTTTCTTGATAAGCACTGTCATGTTCAACATTACGCAATTGCAAAATAATTTATTTAAAGTCATCAAAAACACTAGCACAAACCTCATTAAATTATAACAACCAATTCAATCAACAATTATTGCTTGGGATCCATTAGTGTAAATTAGGGGTTGTTTGGACATTAGCAGGGTCGGCATTGAATGGACAGGGCTTTAGAGGACAAGTATTTCTAAATGGGAAATTTTCATTTTATGTGTACATTCATTTAATCTCACACATTATTCAAATGAAGAATTAACTATACTTTTGGTATCTCTACTTTCTCAAGATAACTTTTGGCAAATCTAGTTCCTTTGGTTTTAAAATTAAACAAAGATAATCCCCCTGTTTATATAAAAGCCTAAAAAAATCTTAGTTTACGCTCAGATAGTAGTAGGTTTATGGATTAAGAATATAAGTAATTTTGAAACTTAATAAAAATATCAGTGAGAATTTAATAACTTTTAAAGGATTTAGTAAGACGTTTGATAAAGGGACTGTCATGTTTAGTACAAAGATGAAATTTTTTTAGCTCTAAAAAATTACTAGTTTTAATTGTCATTCTTACAATTTTCTACTATTTTTCTCTTTAAAATATTAAATTAATGTTTTTAGTCATTTTAAATAAGTGGGATTTTGTTTTAAACCCCAATTTTATTTAAATTTGAAAACTGTTTTTATTGCTAATAATTTATTTAAAGGTACATCAATAATAATTATTTTTAAAATTTTGATTCTTTTTAAAATGTATCACTTTACATGGAATCACAAACACCAATTGATATAATCTGAAATTGCCATTTTCTCAAAACAAGAAAAGTTATTGACTATCAAATATCAAAACCAAAATCAGTTTGTGTGATAAAAATTAGAATAAAAAACACTTTAATGGGATCGAAATCAAAATAGCTACTGAAAATATTTAAATCTTTTGTTTCAACTTACTGAGTGCGAGTTACTTCACAGTTCCACTCACCTTATGATTCATTAAAATTTTGCTAAAACATAGTAAATGACCTCGAATCAATAAAATTATACAGTTGTGACAACAAATTGACCAAGTCATTCCAATTTCTGAATAACATTAGCTCCTAGCACTCATGAACAATAACAATGAGATGAAAATGACCAATTTTCTCATACATAAAGGTTGATCAGAAAAACGATAATTATGTTTATACTAATTTATTATGCCAATGCATGATCACAAAGAAATTAATATTACTTAAAGCAACCCATGGAAGGCTACAATGCACAGAGTAATTTAGATACGATAGCTAAGTGAGGGAAGCTCAAGTAGCTAGCAATATATGGAGCCAACAAAAGAGATTCTGTTCTACCAACACCAAACATAAAAAGAAAAAAAAAAGTGGCCTAGTATGCACAGTCAGAATAGATAATAGCCACCCGCACCAACAAAACATCATAAACCAAGGTTTTAAACATCAATCTCAGTCATCATCCTCGTCTTCCTCATCCTCATCGTCCTCATCCTCCTCCTCTTGATGGTCCTGTATAAATATGAAAACAATGGGTCAAAAAAGAGAGCAAGAAAGGACTGGTTTTAAGCCTATCAAAACAATACATCTTTTTTCCTTCAGTGAAAAATTCAAAAAAAGCAGCAATAGCATTTATGCTATGTGCCCCTATACACAAGGAACCCCCATCTCTGTTTATTGAGAAGCTGAACCATCATAGACACCTTAGTATATAAATCAAAAAGGTACCATCCATGTTTTGAAGTTCATATTTGACAAACTTCTCTTGGTAAGTCAAAAGGGTTAGTAACTTGGGTAATAATTAAATTAAGAGCGTGTTTGCAAAACCATTCAAACTACGTTGAACATGAATCCAATTATCAGTCACATTTAGTTATTTGGAAGGAGAGAAATGAATGTTGCAACGTGAAAACAAATAAACGCTAAATTCACTACATTTACTCCTTAAACAAAACTTTTTTTTATTTCTCACGTTCACCCTCTAGAACTAAAACCTTGAAACAAAAGCAACTCCGTTTGCAGAAATTATAGATAATATTTATTAAGTGCAACCTCCTTATCATGCTCAGTTCAAGAAAGTACAGAGAATATATACCTCTGCACTGGCTTCATCATCTTCATCATTCACTTCAGATTTGGACTTGTCTGATTCATCATCATCTGCGGAGCTTGCCTGTAACCATTATAGAAAATAAAGTATATAAACAAGACAATCAAAACACCACACAAAACAGAACAACTAGCACAAGTTACTTACCTGCTTTTTATCATAAGCTTTCATAAGTTTTTCATACTCAGCTTTCCTTTTTGCAGCCTTGGCTTCATATGGAGCTTTTTCCTTTTCATTCAAAAGAGTGGAGTCAAAATTAATTTTAAAAGATAAATCCCTTTTTCAATAGTATGTGTGCATTTGGTACATGTGTATAGATGTACTGGAATTCAATTGAAGCAACATAAGCTTACAAACAGTAAACTATATCTACTTAAACATAAACTTGTATTTGAATGCATCTAAAATCACAATAAAGAAGCGTAAATCAATATAAAAAAAGCAAAAGTGTGTATTATCTATCAAAATTGAACAGCTTACAGCACTGGATAAGGATTTCCATTTCTCTCCTCCAGCTTTCCCAACCTTCAATAAAAGAATGTAGCAAACAATTTAGATGCTTATTCAAAAAATGGTACATCATAATTGAAGGTTAAGCAATTTAACAAGCTACTTACAGCAGACACAGCCTTCACATTAGGATTCTCAGCCTTAAAGGTCTTCCTGAACTCCTCACTATCACAGACCAGGAATGATTAGAATATTTCTAAAGGATACAAAAAAGAAAGAGTAAGGACAGATACAAACAGGAACACGAAGAAAGCACTGGGAGGTCTTTTAGGCTTGTTGGGGTCTTTCTTGGCCTTCTTCTCCTTTTTTGTCTTTGGTGCACTGCCCTTATCAGGCTTACTAGAAGCCTTCCGCTTTCCAACCTTTCTGAAAACAATAGAGACATATGTTCCATCACTACACTATTCCTGTCAAAGCTGGATGAACCATCAAGTATGTATAATCAGACATTAATAAACTGTTTAGATATAAATAAATGCCCCAGAAAGCCAACACCCTGATAGACAAGGAGATAAATAGTTTTATGAAAAATCATGATGCCTCAACTAATTTTACTGTGATGATACAAGAACTAACCGGTCATCAACAGGCTTCAGTGCTTCTTTTGAGGCCTTCACTGCTCCCTTGCCCTTGGCATTCTTCATTGTTTAAGTTCCTGTACCACAACAGTCTCCAGCAATCAAACAAGGGAATTATAAAATTCCCAATAAGAAGTGACAAGAGATAAATAAAACTTCAAGCAGTTGAATATACGAATCAGCACAACAAATAAAACAGGATCCCACAAAAATCAGGGTAAATAAATACACCCTATAATGGGGTAACTGATGCTGATAAAATGTTAAATATCTACCACCATATAGTAATTCATATGTTTGAGCTTTTGTAGCAACAACAATTTCACACACCGTCACAGTCACACACTATAGGGTTAACTCATAAAAAATCATAGGTTTTGGTACCAAGATCATCACAATTCATACAGGAACTATAGAGTCAAAATGATGTTGATCAAATGTTACATATTTACCTAGTAGTCCAACTTACAGAAACTAATGTATGAGTTCTTGTAGAAACAAAAAAATTATCACACATGCACAAGAAATTGTCTTTTCCTCCAAATTTTAGAGATCAAAGACAAAGTGAATCATCAAAAAAATGGTATAACAATCAACAAAATGGAAGCACATGCAAGATCCTTGAGTCATGTATTATAATAGTACATGATTTCCTTCGTCCGACCTGCTTTGGGCCACAATAAACAAAATTTAATAGTGAAAAATATTGAAAAGCCTAAAAACAGTTAATACCCTTTTGACTTTGTTCATGCAAACTCACCCTTTATTTTCAAACTCCTAAAAAATCACAAACCACAACAAAAGGTACAAAAAAATACATGCAAAGTTCGAACTTTGCAAATCTTCCAACCAGAAATTGAAACGAAGAAATTCAACCCCTAAATAAAATAAAAGGAAAAAAAAAAAAAAGGAAGAAGAAGAGGAAATAATTGGAAAAAAAAAAAAAAAAAAAAAAAAAAAAAAAAAAAAAAAGAAAAAAAAAAAAAAGGAAGAAGAAGAGGATATTATTGGAGAAGACGAATACCTTGAGAAGAAGAAAGGCGTAGCAGAGGAACTTACACGCGAAACAGAACAAAACAGAGAACAGAGAATCAAAGCTAAGACAGTACCACTAACAAAGAGATAGCGGCTCTTGGAAAGTAAAGAAGAGGGTACGAATGAATTGATCACAGTGACCGGATCAACCTGTTAAGTTTTGGAGACTTTGGTGTCTTGCCTCCACACGACTCTACCCGAGAATTGGCTTTCACCTGCTATACCCGGTTTTCCACTAGACAATGATATTATGCTTATTTTAAATATTTAATGATTGTTATTGCTTTTCAATAATTACCGATTAAATAATTTTGTAAGCTTTACTCTTGATTATTTTATATCATAATTGACCAAATTTTTCCTATAAGAAGCCACTACTCTGTTAAATTTGAACTAGATATTCACAATATTTGATGGGATAGTTCGGGATTACACTAAATATGTTTGAAAGATAAAAAAAAAAATAATTCATTATAATTATATATATCTATATATATATATATATATATATATATATATATAAAAATATAAAAATTTATATATTATAAATATATTTAA
>Ga0099824_1006346_pt1 | contig 16274 bp, 8 predicted proteins | sample SiratrowhiteBW_FD_76837 | JGI IMG/M metagenome (GOLD analysis project Ga0099824, IMG submission 76837) | Root nodule microbial communities of legume samples collected from California, USA - Siratro white BW | ecosystem: Host-associated > Plants > Roots > Nodule | place: USA: California...
TTTTTTTTTTTTTTTTTTTTTTTTTTTTTTTTTTTTTTTTTTTTTTTTTTTTTTTTTTTTTTTTTTTTTGCTGAAGGCAATTTATTAAGTGAAAGTCAAGCTTTGGACATGAAAGAGTCACGGGATAAAATTGGTTTGATAAACAAAATTCATTTCGGCAATTGCTTCCTGCACCCCTCAGTTTGAACGTGTACAATACCAAATTTGATCTTGGGATATTTATCTCAAATGCAAGAGCTCCATGGAAGGTGGGTGATGGAGGCAGGGGATTGCTTTGGTAGGTGTGGCGGATGTGGCGGTGTTGTTCGGAATCAAGGGTAGGTAGTTTTAGGATTGATTTTTTTCGCAATGTTAGCTGAAACAGGATTTCTGGAATTGTGGGGTACATTTTAGAAAATGTAATATGAAAGTGTAATTTTTGGATAAGAATAGTGATTTCTATTTCAGAGATGTGATTCTCGAAGTCTAATTTTTATTTTGAAATCATATCTTCGAATAGAAAATTATAATTTGAAATGTAATATTAGAATGAAAATAAGATTTCTTGAATTACTTAGAATTGTAAGGTTTTATTCTGAATTTAGAATTCTGGAATTGACCTGTATCTAACATGAACTGAAATTTGAAGAAATATCATGAGTTTTACGTAAGGATATCAGATGAGGTTGATATAGGGAGTGTTGGATAATGTTGATATCAGACGAGGTTGATATAGGGAGTGTTGGATAATGTTGATACGGGTGATGTTGATAATGAATGTATTAATGTGTTTATAACACACAAGATAAAGATCATTGGCTCAAAAGTGATGAGGTAAAGTGATATAAGGTCCACGAATGTATTGATGCAGTGAGGCACACACGATTGATATGGTAACCTCTTCCTTTAATCTAACCATGTCTGCATATTCATGAATAAAATTAATATTTAACAGCTAAAAAAAGGCTATACATAGGAAAAAAAAATAAACGTATTTATAGAATAAATTTTTTGGAACAATTTTTAGAATATGTTTCTAGAATTGTTCTTTTGGAAAAATATTCTATAAAGACTATATGGAAAGTTGTTGAAAAAAACTTATTAGGAAAATATATTTCGAAAAGCTTATTTTCGACACATTCTGAAAAGCTAAATTTCAAATTTTTTCTGGATTATCCTTTCCAAGAAAAAGTAAAATAAAACAAACATGCAACTCTTCAATGACGATTTGCATATAAAAGTAATACCAATGACCACGAGAAACGAGCCAGAAATGAATATAAATCAGGCGAATTCTTTCTCCACCTCAATGACCTCCACCTCCATGACCTCGTCCTGCACCTCCATATAGATTTAAAAAATCTATTTTACCCTTAATCTGAAAGAGTATAACCCCAAAACGCCCTTCACCTCCTCATGTATATCGGATGAAAATCCGATATACTTTCCATGGTACCCAATTGAGAAAAGTTGAGATTTGAGTTCGTATTGAGAATGGGGTAGATTCAATATTCACAAGTTCAGCTCCTACCTTCATCAAATCACTTACTTGTTTGGAGTTTCATGGTTAAGAGTTAATTGTGTTGTCTTTGAGAGATTGTTTTGGATTTGGATTAGCGTATTTGCAGGAAAGTGTCCCTTAGAGAAATCATATCTTCCCTGTTCATTTGCCATTGCAGAAACCTATTCGTCGAGTTTAAATGCGACTCTCGCCGATCAAAAGGGGAAAATATTAATGTTTTGTCAACCGAAAGAACGTCACCCTGTCCGGTTTCTAAATTTTTTTTAAAATATAAATCGGATTGGATAAATCGGATAGGATGACGTGTAGTTTGTAAATTTTTTTAAAATATAAATAAAATAAGGTGTAAATTTTTTTAAAATATAAATAAAATAAGGTGATGTCCAGTTTATAAATTTTAAATCGGATTGTACCTCCCAATTTCTTATTCGATTTATAATTTATATATCGGACGTAATCCCGTTAGGTTAACATTAACTTTTTTTGAATCGGACACGACCCAATCTGGTTTACATTTTTTAGAACGTATACCCTTTTTTGTCATTTTAGTAAGGGTATTTTTGGATTTTAAATTTTTATGGAAATGCAGGACGAGATTATGGAGGTGCAGGAAGAATTCGTCTACAAATCACTAACCAAAATAAGTGGGTGACCAAAGCAAAGTGAACAAACTACATAAGGCATAACCTAATTAGACTAGAGCAAGATAGGGAGAAAGAGGAAAGAAAAAACCTATTTTTTAATTATAAACCCTTGAAAGCATTTATGCCATTTCCTTAAGTTGATGGAGTGCAAGTTCAAAATGGAGGTGTAGAAATCCATTGCCATTCATTTAGCCAAATTGAATGAAAATAAATAAGTGTTTTAAACTCTATAGAAAAAATACTTATGCTACCTGCGTCCCTTCATTTTTCAACTTGCACCTCCTTAGTATGGAGAAATGATGGAGATGCCCTCTTGGGTTTTTAATTAAACCCTATAGTTTTATCTTTTCTTCTTTCCATTTTTTCTTCTCCTCTACTATTGCTTTGTTTCCCTACGTTTCTCCCTCACTCGTGCTTCCATTTGTTCTCTTTTAGTCACGTTTATCAAGAACCACTGTGCAGAACTACATAAAGTGTTTAAAGTTGCACATAGAACAAACCAGATTTTTAAACCAACAGATTACGTAAAAAAAACAAAAACCAGATGAAGAACAATATCAAATAATCAAATATGAATCTAATCTGTACAAGCAAAGAAACCAATTATGTAGCAAACCAGTTTAGATTTTTCAGAACAAATATCGTGAAAAGTAAGCCAAAGAAAATGTTCAGAATTGTAAAATAGCAAGGTTATATATGCACTCAACTAATTCTCTGAAATACCAAAAATGAAACAATGTTGTAAAACAAGTACTTAAATCAGCAAAGTTCCCTAATTCAGTTTAAAGATTCAAAACAGAAAGTGCTATGAAAAGGCAGTGTAATAGAACAATGAGATAGCTGATTTATAAGTGCAGTTTTAACAAAAACAGTTCTATACTATTGCAGTCAGCAACAAAGAATTAAATAACACACAGTGGATCAAAATCTCAGAAAATAAATATGTCAAAATCAAATACAAAAGTGCAAACTCAAAATCAATGATACAATGTAGAAACAAGTTAGAAGAGAAGAGTGACATAAGATTTCACAAGGCAATTATACTAGTTCGTCCTTTCTTAAGAGTTACATCCAGTCTTTTTTGCAACCCTAGCAAGAAAAATTCCACTAACAACAATCAATTGTACACAATTACAATCAAGAACAATTCTTGCACCTTGTAAGATTACAAATCACCTCTGAATTTCAGAACTAACACCCTCAGCTCCAAAGAATTTAGATTACAACAATACTAAACCCTATAACATCACCAATACCCAATAGAAACAAATATTACAATTATACAAACCAAAACGCAATACTTGAATCAAAACAGGTTCAAGAATTGAGTATAGAAACCCCCTGATTAAAGATGAATCTGCATAAGGGCTTGAAAAACTCAATGGCACAGTACAATTTCCAGATTTTTGGTTCTTCAAGAAGGCTTCTTTAAACTTTGAAAGATCAAGCAATTTTGTTTCTCACATAAATCTTGTTAATCCTTTTCGTAAATCTCTTCTCTATGTCATTCCTTATTCGCTCAAAGAAAACCTAGGTATTTAAAACATAAAAATCCAAAACTGTTTCAGAAAACAGTTTGATAGTTTTGTTGCAGACCTTGAATAAGTCGAGGTCATAAAAATGAAATCGGTTTATTTTCTGCTGAAAACTGAATTTTCAAAACTGAGTTCTTTTAAATTCTTTTGCTATGCTTTGTTACTTGTTTTAAGTATGTTTGAATTGTGCAATGAGTTTCTTCTAAGCTTTGCACAAATATACCTTCACCTTCAATCACACTCACTCACACCCACTAAGACAAGGCCTAAGTCTTCATCTTTAGCTTCCATGTTTTTGCTTTGCCTTTGTTCAAATGCTTGGCTTCATCAAATGCCGAATGCTTTGAGATTCTTAACAATTTTCTCCTATTTGATGAAGACAACTCAGTGTGATTGATTTCTAGCTTATCTGCACAAAAAGAAACTTATGAAAGTACAGTTTCACACATTGGCTTATCACAATTTCATATTTTCACAGTTTTCACAACTCATTCTGATTAAATCATAAACTCATTGATTCATTAAACATAAGTTAGATTACAAAGTTGACATCAACACATATAACATTGACCACAAAAACTAAAGATACTAGAACCTCTAACAATTAACAATCATGGCAACAGAACTCCTAATAGAACAGCCTAAACAACAACTGACCAACTTAATCAGAATTATGCAGCAATAGAAACAAAAAGCAATAATTAAACAGCACAACAACACTCACAGCAAAACAAAATATGATATAAACTAGACCCTAAAATCCTCACACACTCCACTTTTTCTGCCTTTTGTATTCATCAAATACAAGAGAATGGATAGGTGTGAAAGAGAATGCATATGATAGTTAAAATACACGCTACTCTTTAGGGTCATTCCATGCAGCCATAACTACCAGTTGCTCTTGCACAACTTCAATTTGCAAATCCATGTGTTGGAATCGTACAGTGCAAAATTCATGGTGATTTCTCTGCTCAGTTGTAAGATAGACCAGTTTGTCTATCACAGTTTGTTCAAAGTTTGAGTAACCAGAGCTTGGACGAGCAGCTTCTCCCATATTCATTGCAGCAAAGTTTCCATCCATTTTCTCTGCAGCATCTTCACCAGCATTTCTAGCATTAGCTTGACATATCCACTGCTCATTATTTATCTTTGTCAGTCCTATCTTGTGCAGTGTGGTTGCTCAAACTTCATGGTTTTGCTTAACTGGTTCAACTAGTTCTCCCTCAAGAGGTACACGAAAATTCTCAATAAACTCTAAGACAAGCACAACATACGAGATTCTATAATACACTAGTCTCTTTGACTTTTCCATCTGTTCTCCTAACACATAAGCCCAGTTGACTCTCATTCTATTTAGAATGCAATACATTAGAATGAGATCCTCCTCATGTAGGACAACATGGTTGTGTCCTCTTGGTTTCATTACCCATGCAATGATAAAAGCTATGATCCTTGGATTCATTGCCAAGCCACCAACATTAAATCCTCTCATTATTCTACGTTGATCCCTCAAGCGGCTTTTGTAAAATGTGATTTTGTTGTAATCTTCTAATGCTTCAATGTTTCATTTTCCTGTTTTCAGCCCTTCACATTTGATGGTTGTCAATGCCATCCATATAGAAGGAGTTATCTTCATTGTGACTTCATGTAGACCTGCAAACCAGCTTTCCAAGTGCCCTCTTGTATCAATGAATCTACCAGAACTCATGGTTTGTTTGATTCTCTTCTTTTGGTTGCTTGAAGAAGCCATGGCAGCAGTGTTTAAAGATGAGTTTTGGAGCAATTTTTGAGTGGGTTTGAAGCTTATGCATAATGAATGCACAATGAATGCAATATAAAGGCAAATAGAGCAGATTTGAAATAAATTCATTTTCACCTACAAGCCAATTTCGGTTGGAGTTTTGTACCTTGTTGTTATAATGAGACAAGACTTAACTACATGGGAAAACTGCATAACAATTGCAGAATCAGTTGTTTTTCAGTCCCTTACCTTTTTTACTACCAATAGTGTAAAAACATGTGGCATTGTGTGGCTCAATGTGGTCAAATATGAGTAGTTGAGCAAGTTTTGCTTTAATCAATTCACTTTTTATGCTTGAGTCTACCCACCATTGTCTATCAATTGAATCCAACTAATCTTACACTTCTCCCTTGTATCAGAATACAACTCAAAAGCAATTAAAAGATTAAGTTCCAAAGTAGAATAAACTGAAAAATAAAACCAGCAGTTCACAAAAGAAAGTAAATCGATTCGCAATGTGATACAGCTCCTATTTATGCTATGTTTGATAAATGTAGTATGCCTAGCTCAGTTCTAAGGTAATTAAAGTGGTTTAGTAAAGAAATCTGCTAATTATTTTTCAGATTCAATAAACTTAATTTCACATACACCATTACTAACTTGTTCTCTAATGAAATGATGTCTAATCTCTATATGCTTAGTTCTAGAATGATGCACTAAATTGTTTTGTGAGATTTATAGCACTAGTGTTATCACAAATCAGAGGTACCTTTGTGACTTTAAGACCAAAGTCACTTAGTTGTTGTTTGAGCCACAAGATTTAAGCACAACAGCTTCTAGCAACAATGTACTCAACTTCAGCAGTAGAGAGAGCAACACATGCTTGCTTCTTCTTGTTCCACGATATTAGGTTTACTTCAAGTACATGTACCACTCATGCTCTTTTTGTCTAATTTACACCCTGCGAAATCTGAATCTGAATATCCTTTAAGATTAAGTGTAGCTTCATTTGGATACCACAATCCCACATTAGTTGTTCCTTTGAGATACTTGAGAATCCTCTTTGTTGTATTGTACTAAGACTCCTTTGGATTGGCTTGAAATCTTGCACAAATACATACGCTTAAAATGATGTCAGGTTTGTTTGATCCACTACAGTTCCATTCTCATCAGCATCAAGATAACAACTTGTTGAAATTGGAGTTGAGGCTTCTTTATAGCTTCCCATCTCAAACTTTCTCAACACATCTCTGCAATACTTTGTTTGGGTCAAGAAGGTTCCATTTTTCATTTGCTTGGTCTACAGTCATCTAGAAAGTAGTTCAGCTCTCCCATCATAGACATTTCAAACTCTTCTTACATTGTTGAAACAAATTCTTGACAGAGTAGCTCATTAGTTGATCCGAAAATTATATCATCAACATAGACTTGAACAAGGATTATGTTGTTTTCAAATTTCTTAATGAAGAGATTTTTGTCTACTTGACCTCTTTGATAATCCTTTGAGAGCAGAAAATTACTTAACCATTTATACCATTATCTAGGAGCTTGCTTTAAACCGTAGAGAGCTTTCTTGAGTTTGTAAACATGACCAGGTAACTTGTGATCTTTAAATCCTGGCGGTTGTGTAACATACACTTCATCATTTATGAATCCATTCAAGAATGCACTCTTCACATCCATTTGAAACAACTTGAAACCATTAAGACAAGCATAAGTGAGTAGAAGTCTAATTGCTTCAATCTTTGCAACAGGAGCATAGGTTTCGTCATAGTCAATTCCTTCTTCTTGGTTGTAACCTTTAGCTACCAATCTTGCTTTGTTCCTTACTATTATACCCTACTCATCCATTTTGTGTCAATCATGTTCATCTTGCTGGTTTTGGGAACTAAGCTCCACATGTCATTTCTGGTGAATTGGTTCAACTCTTCTTACTTTTCTTTCTCCAATTTCTTGCTCCTTGAATCTATTCATCTCAAGCTCATATTCCCTGAGTTTTCCAAATAGTCTAGTTGTGCTCAATGTGGTAAGATCCCTCGTTTCTAATATTGTAGTGACTTGGGGCTACCAAGATCTATCAAGATAGTTCAACACTTTTATCTTAAGCTCTTCCTTGTTAAAGATCTTCCCAAGTCCAATGAGATTATTCACTATATGCATGAATCTTTTCTGCACATCTACAATGGTTTCTCCAGCCTGTATTATGAACAATTCATACTCTTGGATTAAGGCATGTTTTCTTGCCCTCTTCACATCACTAGTTCCTTCACGAGTCACCTCCAGAATGTCCCACATTTACTTTGCTAAAGAACATTAAGAGACCTTGAAAAATTCATCTAAATTCAAATTTGAAGTTATAATGTTCTTGACTATACAATCAAATTGAGCTTTCTTGTTCTCAGAATCACTCCATTCAGACCAAGTCTTATCAACAATTTTACCATCAATCACAGTTTTAGGCAAATAAGGACCATTCACAATTCCATCCCATACACCACGATAAAGAGTTTCAATTAAAATTTTCATTATAATTTTCCAAATAAAGGGGACATGTTTACAGAAGCACCCTCTGCAAAAGGCAGCTTTCCCTTAGCCATAGGATCGAAACTTGAATAACTTTCAAGACTTAGCTCTTGATACCAATTGAAAATATGTTTAGACTGAGTTTAAGAGGGGCGGGGTTGAATTGAACTTTACAAACTTTTTGATTTTAGGAAGCAATGAAAACATTTTAAGCCAAATGAAGGCTTTCACAAATCTCTGAGATCAATGATACAAGGTGCAACACATAAAATGAATTGATTCAGGCATGAATAAGCTGATTTATTTTCTGCAGAATAAGCAAAAACCAGAATTACATACAATGATACAGAGTAGGCACAACACAATCAAAGCAGAGATAGAATTAAGTAATCTGTGATACAAGTGACCAAAATACACAAGTACAAGACTCAATCAATGAAATGCAAATCAAATGACAAGATATACACTAGCAAAGAAGGCAACGAACACAACTGTAGAGGCTACTTAATGTTTGTCCAGCAGATTGGTTTTATAAAGGTTGCATAACAAGCACAACAACAAGCACTAGAATAAAAAAAAATAGATACAATTGCAAGATTAAATGAAAGATAACTCTATATCACCATTCAAGAACCACTGTATAGAACTACAGATAAGTGTTTAAATCTGCACATAGAACAAACTAGATTTTTAAACCAACAGATTACGTAGAAAACACAAACCAGATGCAAAACAATATCAAAGAATCAAATATGAATCTAATATGTACAAGTAAAGAAACCAATTATGCAGTAAAACAATTTAGATTTTTCAGAACAAATATCGTGTAAGCAAGGCAAAGAAAATGTTCAGAATTGCAAAATAGCAAGGCTATATATGCACATAACTAATTCTCACACCGGAATGAAATAGTGTTGTAAAACAAATCTTTAAATCAACAAAGTTCCCTAATTTAGTTTAAAGATTCAAAAGAAAAAGTGCTATGAAAAGCCAATGTAATAGAACAATGAGATAGCTTAGGTGCGGTTTTAACAAAAACAGTTCTATACAATTGCAGTACATCAATAAAGAATTAAATGGCACACAGTGGATCAAAATCGCAGAAAACATATCTGTCAAAATCAAATATAGAAGCACAAACTCCAAATCAATTATTAGTGTAGAAACAAATTAAAAGAGAAGAGTGAGAGAAGATCACACAAGGCAATTATATTGGTTCACCCTTCCTCAAGGGCTACATCCAGCCTTTCTAGCAACCTTAATAAGAAAAATTTCACTAACAACACTCAATTGTACACAATCACAATCAATAACAGTTCTTACACCCTACAAGATTACAAATCACCTCTGAATTTCAGAACTAACACCCTACAACCCCAAAGAATTTATATTACAACAATGTTAAACCTTATAGCATCACCAATACTTAATAGAAACAAAGATTATAATTATACAAACCAAAAGCCCAATACTTGAATCAAAAGAGGTTTTCAAGAATTGAGTATAGAAACCCCCTAATTTTCCTATGAAGATGAATATGCGCAAGGGCTTGAAGAACTCAATGGCATAGTACAATTTCCAGATTTTTGGTTCTCCAAGAAGGCTTCTTTAAACTTTGAAAGATCAAGCAATTTTGTTTCTCACAAAAATCTTGTTAATCCTTTTCGTAAATCTCTTCTCTATGTCATTCCTTATTCGCCCAAAGAAAGCCTAGGTATTTAAAACATAAAAAACCATTTTTTTTTTCAGAAAACAGTTTGACAGTTTTATTGCAAACCTTAAATAAGTCGATTTCATAAAAATGAAATCGGTTTATTTTCTGCTGAAAACTGAATTTTCAAAACTGAGTTTTCTTAAATGTTTTTGCTATGCTTTTTTACTTGTTTTAAGTATGTTTGAATTATGCCAATGAGTTTCTTCAAAGCTTTGCACAGATGTACCTTCACCTTAAATCACACTCACTCACACCCACTAAGACAAAGCCTAAGTTTTCTTCTTTAGCTTCCATGCTTTTGCTTTGCCTTTGTCCAAATGTTTGGCTTCATCAAATGATGAATCCTTTGAGATTCTTAACAGTTGCTAAATTGTCATTACCTGAAACATACAATTTTTGTGCATGTAGGGAGGCATCAGCTTTGTAGATTTCAATTTTCTTTTTGCTTTCCAGAACGGGTGTTTTGTAATATTCCTAGATGGGGGAGGCGTGAACATCGAAAAGGTTTCTAGAATTTTCTTTTCAAAATATATTTCCAAGATAAGCAATCCAGAACATATTTGTAGAATAAGTCATCTAGAACAACTTCCAGAATGTTTCTAGAAAGTTGTTATGGATTGCTTATTCTAGAAATACATTTTGTGAATTGGTTTTCTTGAATCAGTGTTTTCATTCAGTGTGACTGTGTTTATACTTTTTATTAGGTCTTGATTTGTTTATAATCTTAATTTTTTTGATGTATATGCAGAGAAAATGTTTTGATCTAGGGGAGGTGGTTCTCAAATCGATCGTGTATGCCTAATTGTGCCTATTAGATGAAGAGAGTGGAGTGGTCTTGGTAACATTGTTGAATACCACCTTATAAAAGATGTTTTAGTTGAAGAGACCTATAAAGTGGATGATGAAGCCTATTTGGGAGTGTCATTGGATAGGTCATTGCTCGTGAGTTATGAAGACCGTGTTGCTCAACAAATATGGAATAGAGTGGTAAGTAATAATGATCAAAGAGATAAATTTAAATTCATAGGTTATTTATTGAAAATGGTAAATTGATATTAATTGACAATCGTAGGATTGTGGTGATGTGAAATTTGTCTCACATGGGAGAAAAATGAATAAGTTAGGAGCACGACATGAATGGATAGAAGTTATGGTTGAGTTATTAGACTTATTGGGACTTGTTTGTGCTAGCTATGACACTGCAGACAAATGGTTGTTGTCTTCCTTTGTAAAGAGGTGACATCCTAATACAAATTTATTTCATCTCTCCATTGGTGAGTTGCCTATCACATTCGATGATGCGTCAATTTTGTTGCACCTGCCCATCATGGGATAAGTCTACACATATGTCTCTTTAGATGCCACTAGAGCTACAAAGTTATTGATAGAGGGCCTCTGTGTTGACCTTGTTATAGGTGCTTCAGAAACCACATAGTGCAAGGTGATAGCATGCATCTTAGCTGGTTGAGAGAGATTAATGAGGCCATATAGGGTAATAAACAATAGACAGTTATTGCTCGTACGTATCTGTTACACCTAGTGGTTGTATTGTTTCATACTTGAGGCTATTTATAGATTTACTCCTCACATGAGAATATGGGTGGAAGACAACCGCTTTGACCCACATGCATGAGCAGTTAGGAGATGAGAATTATGCAAATATGAAGCAACTAGTAGTGTATGTAACTTTATTGCAAGTTAGTTTGAATGAGTTTTTATGATTTTAAATGTTATTACATTTTTTAAATAAAAAGATATTTTACAATGCATTGATTATGTTGAACATGATGTGTTATATGCATGAATTTATGAGCATTTCTCAATCATCGGGTTTAGACAAGTGTGTGCTAACTATACAGAGGATGACCCTCAGTGCATGTGGTATGAAGTTGGATAATATCGTATTAGTTGAGGTTTGATTTACCCCATACAACGAGTACAGAGAAATATGACCATTTGAATCGATCTCGTTGTTCTCAAGGTACATTAACATATTATATGGAGTGAAAGGTTTATATCACTACACTACAACATAAAAAAGTGTCAATTACACCATATCATATGGATTGACAAGTTAATATGATTAGGCTACAGTGTGAAAAAATAATCGATTGAACAAAATCATATAGATTAGTGTGTTACATGAATGTGATCTATTAATGAAAATATGATGTATGACATAAATTATGAAAGCTTGATTTATTGTTATTTGATTGAGATAAAAATTTAATTTATGAAAATATATTTTTTTTAAACTATATAGTTTACGCTTTTTTGTATGGTGTTAGTTTTATTTTTAAATTACAATGATAATGTGTTATTCGTGAGTAAAGAAATTGAATAATAATAATATGACTCTTTAGTGAACTAATAAAAAAATTATTTTATTTTATTTTGTGATTGTATAAAAATATTTTTATTAAATTTTATATAAAAAAATATATAAATATTTATATTTAAATCTATTATATAATTTCTATATAATAAAGTTTCTATTATATAAAAAAATATAAAATGTTACATAAACCATGTACACATTCTTAGAAGATAATTTTGTCATTCAACATAAATATATCAATTTTCATCTGAAGTCACGGGAGACCAAAATGGCTACCCACCCCACCTTCCCCCTCCCTCAAATCAGCCCAAATCATCAAATACAAACAACCTCCATCCACACCTCCCAGTACGCACTAACATTAAACACCTCAATCCAAACACAAAAACAGGCCAAGGAAGAAGGATTAACAATAATGATAGAATATACCTTTATTTAGAAAAAGGTTGCTTCAGTCCTATTCAGGTTTTATCATCCACTAGCCCACAGCCTCACAACAGAACTACAGTTGCAGACAATTGTTAGGATTGACAGTGTTACAAAAAACATCAAAATGTACTTCCACCCCACGCATCCCAACTATATATCAATCATCATTTATAGTTGAGAAACTTTCAATAATAGGAACTTCTTCCATTTGCTTACATAAGGAAATAAGGCTGCACCAAATCGGAAACTAAAGCACTATAGCTCTGTTGCTTCCTCGATTGTTAAAAAACCTATCTATATGTACTACCAACAACGCCGTCTTACCTATTTTGCATGGTCTAAACTGAAATCATGTTACTGTGAACCTAACATCGGATTATCTTAGAACCCAGTAGCTAATATTAAAACAGAGGCAAAGACAGCCAGACAAGCTTATTTAACATTTACATGCAAATACCAGCATTAATCATAATAGTATCATATGGCAAATACAGTCCAGGCACCACTGGGTCCAGCTAGAATACTTAGAAGAGAACTAACAAAGCCAAGAAGGTATTGGTAAAATGGATACAACCCTGGGCCAAAATGCAAGCTCAGAGAATTGTATAGTGCCAGCTTAGGCAACTGGTGGACGGAGTACGTGATCCTGTGAAGTATCCACTGCAGCAGGCGGCATGAATTGCCACATTGCAACTCCCGGATAACTAATAAAAGGTACCAACTTGTTTCCATGGGCTTGGCCTTGAGCCGCAAATGCGGTAGGGATAGCAGCAGGGGGAGGCATGAAATTGGGTTGTGCATTCAAAGATTTCAGCTGCTGCTCCAACTTCTCCTTCTCTGCCTTGAGCATCTGTTTCTCATCTCGCAGTTCATTCTTCTCAGCCTACACAACATATAAGGAATTTGATTTCAGAAACAATTAGTATTGGGAATTTTTCAGTCTGTCAGTAAAAAGGCTGAGGCAGAAAACTTATGGGGCCATTCGGTTTGAAAAATATGTTAACTTTTACTTTAGTTACAAAAGTGTCATCTTGTTTCCACTTTATTTCAATAGCTTGAAAGGAAACAGTGAAAATAAGTTATTTAGTCGTTGCTACATAAATCTTTGAACACATAAAACAAAAAGGTCGAACTTCTGTAATTAAATATGGAAACAGAGAGAGGAGAACTAGGAACACTCTCTAACACACTTTATGATTGCTAAAATTCTCGAGAACTACAAAATCAGGAGAAAATCATTAAAAAAGTAGTGGAGCCTCCCAAAATCATTAACCAATAGTAGAGTGTGTTGCTAGCATTTCTCAAACAAGAAACATTTCTTAACCAAATTTCCCCCTAAGTGATCCACAATATGTAACTCCCAACCCAATAAGTCATTCAAATATGAGTATGACCTTTAACTCTTTAATCTTTTCTTGAAGACCCTGATTAGAGTCTTTCAACTTCTGCGCTTCACCGCGTAACTGTGTCACCATTCGGACAGCATCAACCAGGATAGCAGCCTTATCAGTTTTCGTAGGCCTTCCAGGCTCCAAAATGGAGCCCAATTCAACAAACCTAACAATGTCCATCATATTAGGTATTAGGTATGTGCCCCAGATACACATTGACATAAAAGCTAAAGAGGAGAATAGAAAGACAGGAGGTAGTTGAAATTTTGAAGTAGAAAGTATACTTGTCATTGAGCTTATCTCTTCGCAATTTCTCCCGACATGCCTTGGAGCTAGAAGCAGCACATGTCTCAGATCTAGCCCTGCAGCCAGAAATGAACAAGAAAATGAGGATAACTTCTTCCATGCAAAAGCTATCTAGATTGGGTTCACTCCTTTTTCTGAAGTTTAATCATTTGATATAATGATGGAATACAAAAGAGCAGTCAATGCTGTAAGACAGGCAAAAATGATTTTAGAAAATTGATCTTATGTTTAGAAAAATAAAGTCGAAAAAAGATAATACATGCAATGCAACAGGATTCGCAATATTTTTATTTCTTGATTACCATCAGTTGCACTAATTAGCCTCGCCCTCTGACCGAGCTAACTATTAGACATCTGTCAATTCGTTGAAGATTATTTATGGCTAGTACCTAGCAAATTTAGTTAAATTATTTAAACAACAAGTATTGTCTTGAGATTTCACTTCATACTTCAGTCATCACTAATTTATTATGGTACAGCAAGAAAGGAAACAAAAAAATAACACTAAATCATCTGAATACTTGTAATAGAAAGAAGCACTCGAGCAAAACAGAGACTAGGAAATTAAGGAAAAAAAAAAAAAACTACAGAAGAGGGAGGTCAGAATAAGATAGCCAAGTCCCTACAAATGTTGATTCTCTGTTTTTTTATTTTTTTCCTTTTAACAAAATTATTTTATTCAATAAAAATGAAAGGGTAATAGAACATTATGTACCTTTTCTTTGAGCCAGACTCCTTGGGACCATCAGAATCCGCCAGCGAGCCATCAATTTCAACACTAGGAGCAGATAATATTGTAAGAAAGACAAGGTAGTAGAAGAAAAGGCTTTTTTATGAGGACGTGGACAGAGAGGTAGATGGAGTCATGGAGAATGTATTATGAACAAAATGTAGAAGCAGCCATGTTTGACCAAACAAAAATGTATGGCCTCAAATAAAAAAAAAATGTTTTAGAAAGGAAAAACAAATCACTTCAGTAGAAGGGAATTGAAATATATGCATTACAAAAGAATATATTAGTAAGAATGGTAATAAAAAAATTCCATATTATATAGGACTCTAATGAAAAATCATTACAGAATTGATAAATTATCAGCAAGATTCTGGTAAAATCATTTCACATTCTCACATTGTTAAAACCTACAAGCAAAGGAAAATTGCTCTATTGGGAGTTAGAACAACAATATATCCTTATCTCAGGAGTTGCTTTATTTGGCTCTAGCAGTAGCCAAATTTTAGTAAAACCGTATAGAGAAGACTTTTCTTAGTGGTTTCTCATAACAAAAATTACAATATCCTCTTCTCTCTTTACCAACTTCTCTCACTGCAGACTTCCACCAATCCAATCATCCACCACACCATCCTAATCTCTTACACATTTATTTGTTACCCTTATCATCACTTTCGGTACCCATAACATTCACTTGATCAAGCATTAAAAAACTTGTAAGCCACAACCACACAGAAGAATCTCACCTAGTGTAAAACAATCAATCCCCAATTACTAGTTATATCTGAAGCACTTCTTCGTTTCATCCACCTAGCTTGACTCCTATTTAAGAATTAAGATGACCCTATAACTTCAGAAAGTAACTAACCACCTAACTAGGAGGTACAAAATGATCTTCAACTTCATATACAAACGACATAATTACAAAAATATGATTAAAAACACCAGAATTAAGGCAATCAAACAGTTACAGAACTGAACATTGCATTAGGCAGAAAACTACATTCATTGCATGCTGTAAACAGAAAATTATTAAGCAACGTACAGAAGCAATTAAAACTAACTAACACGTGCAAGAACATCCTCAGGCGCAAGAATTAATTCCAGCCAGTCGTTAAGGATAAGTTTGGATTGAATTTGGGAGTTTAAAAGCGTTTTTTCCCCTAAAAGAAGCAATTTCTTCTTCAGACATTCAACAGAGTATTTTTCAAACTTCAATCCAAACATAACGTTATACACCCCCTCAGGCCAGATTCCATCACGCAACATTAACAGAAAAAAACAAAATCATGAACTAAACTTAAAAAAAAAAAAAAAAAAAAAAAAAAAAAAAATTTTTCAAAAAAAAAAAAAAAAAAAAAAAAAAAAAAAAAAAAAAAAAAAAAAAAAAAAAAAAAAAAAAAAAAAAAAAAAAAAAAAAAA
>Ga0099824_1006350_pt1 | contig 16268 bp, 6 predicted proteins | sample SiratrowhiteBW_FD_76837 | JGI IMG/M metagenome (GOLD analysis project Ga0099824, IMG submission 76837) | Root nodule microbial communities of legume samples collected from California, USA - Siratro white BW | ecosystem: Host-associated > Plants > Roots > Nodule | place: USA: California...
TATATATATAATTATTGAAATCAATTATTTAAAGAATTAGGTATTAATCAGTTTATTTTTTATATATAATATATATATATATTATTACAAACCTTAAACCCATTTAAAGTAGTGTTTTATAATTTTTAAAATTAAGGGTATTTTATAATTTTCACTTCAAATATCTTCAGATGAGCTAAGATTCAATCCTACAAATCTCTCCTCATACATCCTCCCAAATCAAGTCAACCAAACAATCTTTTCCCTTCAAATCTATTTTCTTAAATAATAAATCACCTCAAAATTTTACCAAATGGAAGACAGAATGTGACATAAATTTATACAGTCAAACGATGATGAATATAAATTTTTATTTTGAGTAAGAAGATAGGTAGAGTCAAACTTCCACCCGTTTTGCCCTATTGTCTTCCCTGGTTCTGACATGATCATGAGAATCCTCATGCTAAATGATTGTATATTCAGTCTTGTTTGCTTCAAAATTGGGCAAGTTTGTAATCTTAAAAGGATTCTGATCGTTGGATCGGATGGTTGCAATCCTCTGAATAAATGATCGCGCATTTAAGGGGTTGTCATGTTGTTAGCCTGAAACTAGGTTTCGTGTACCCTCAGAAAGCTGATGTGTGTTTCATAAATTCTGGTGTGATTTGGTCGTCTGAAAGGGGAAAGACGGAACAGTCCTTTTGTTTGTCTTTTATTTAAATTTCAACATAATATATTTAGATTTTAAGTTCTATAACCTTTATATACTTATAAAATATCTCGTAAATAAATAATTATCCATGTATCCACTAATAACTATTTATATAAAAAAACAATAATTTAAATACATTCTCATACCTCTGATATATTATAGATCAAATTTTTTACTTTGTGCTTATTATTTTGTTGTTGTTTTAGCAAGTGGAGTGTTAGATAGTGTTTTATGGGTAAACTGGTTTGTTTGTTGTCGGTAAAATTAAGAATAGTTTATTGGAAATAACCAAACCCGTAAATAAATTTACAATCTTATAGTCAACAAGGCCATCCAAAGGGGGAAAAGGGAAAGGTAGATCGGAGACAATCTCATAGTCAATACATAATTTGTGATTAATCAGACAACAGCAGAAGTTACAATTATCCTAATTCACAGGACAAAACAACCTTAACATACATAATCGATTAAGCAGCGTGTGGCGGCGATTAAAGCGAAAGCATGGAAAGGTCGTGGAGGCTCTCTTGCACCATGTCGGAGTCCTGCGCCGGCGATGGATGGGAAGGAGGAGAGAGCGTTCTCCAAATCAAGCGAAGCGCGTGTTCCATTCGTGCCACCTGAGAGATTCGGGGTTCGGCGCTGAACACTATGTGACCCAATTGGAAAAGGAAGAGCCTTGATTGGTGAAGAGCGTTGTCGCGGAAGATTCTGAACCCCATCAAGAATTTGAGGACGAGTGGGCACACGAACCCGACCACCGCTGGTTTCAAACCGTGGCTCAGAGCCACCGTGTGCAACACCATCGTAGCAGTAGCAAGAAGTGTGATATTTTTTATCAAGTGGGGTTTGAAGTGATGGCTCAGAAAAGCATGTTCTGAGAAGGGTTTTCAAGCGTTAAACTTGTTCACGGATGTTGGAAGAAAATCCAACCAATGGTGCGTCAGATAGCAACTTTAAATATATTTATATATATATACACCTCTCAAAAGTTGTTGCACGATCCTCGTTTTGCTTTTCCACTCCACCGCGCCCAATTGTATTTATAATTATCCTTGATATTTTTTTGTCGAAATTGAAATTTTCAAATGTGTATCCAATTCTCATTCTAGGATAGACATTGTGGATCATACCAATCGTAAGGATAAAGGGAGTTTCCCTACGGATAAAGGGAGTCCCTTAATTTCATGAATTAATGTGGTTTATAATATGGCATGGTTTCTTCTTCTTGACTCTTGGCAACTCTCAAAGGTCAGATATAAATGAGAACTAACTTCAATTTGTGCACGTGGTCCATTTAAAAACATCTTTATCCTTGGTTATGCAGTCTGCAACCCTTATTTGTTCATGTTCACATCCATAAAAATTGATTTTTTAATTTTATTTTTTAGAAATACTTCTTTCAAATTATATACATTTTAAAATATATTTCTCGATTTAAAAATACATTTTAGAATGTAGATCAAACTTAAAAAATAGGTCATGAGCTGTAGAATCCGGAGCTTTTCTATATTGTAATTCAATCTAAAATAAGATTCTTCTATAAATTTGAATTAAGAATATTTTTGACATTTCACCAGTCTCGATGGGAGTGTACCTTCAAATTATATGGGTGCTATCCTCCTACCATTTCAAGGTGATAGATAATAAGTGGGTTTGCTAGATCCATATTAACACTTCAATCTTAATTTGACATATTTTTTATGACTCCAAATATAAAATTGCATGAAAAAGTTACAATTAACTTTTATTTATAATTCATTTGTAGTTAATTTATGTATAAGTTCATTTAATTAATGAAAAAAAATTTGATTTTTTTTTTTGCTTTTTTAAATTATTATTGACGTGGTTAATACTACATGTCTTACTTATACTTCATAAAGTAATACAATTTCACTATTGCTCTTTTTAGTTTTAGAATGAGATTTTTTAAATTTAAAAATAGACATTCTAAAGTGAAAGAAATTTTTTATGGGATTTAGGAAACAGTAACTTTTATATATAATTATAATGATATTATTATTGATTTCGTCTGAAAATAAAAGAATAAAAAGGTAAACATATCCCATCCAACTTCTTCAAAAAAGAGAAATGAATAAAACGTGATACTTTAATGATCCTGCATTTACCCCACTCTATCACATATGCATTTGTGGTTAGGATAAAAAGAATTTTCTCAAGAGATACATTAACCTTGAGTTTCCACAAAAAAAGTTCCAATATGATATATTTAAATTGATATTATTCTAAACTATTTTTTTAGATTATTTTTTAATAAGTGAGCTCAAATTTTTTAAATATTAATTTTGTTAATTTAGAAAGAATATTTTAATTATCACTAAATGAATAAAATTATTAAAATATCAAACTAACGTAGTTAATATTAGGTGAATTTTTTATTATGAACATTTAAAAATAAATTTAAACAAATTATTCACAAAGAACAACGTTTGTGTTAATAATAACTCATTATCGATATTGACAAAAAATTTATTGCAAACAACAATTGAAAAAAAGTTGAATTTACATTTATCAGAAGATAGTATCTTTTGACACCTATCAACAAAATCCTAATGAATATCAACTAAAAAATAATAGTGGTTTATTACGAATATTTATTGTGAAGTAGTCATTTTAACAATATTTCAATCTTAATTCTATCAATGACTCTTAAATCAAGATTGAGCCTAGGAGAGAATATGAATAAAAGATATATGAGTTTGAAAATATGATGAATTTCAAAATTTTTAAGTAAAATTTAAAATTCTCTGTTTTTAAGTAATTCTATTAATTTTATAAAATTCTTGAAATATTGTTTTTGTTGAATATAATATTTTTTTATAAATATTTATAATATTATTAAAAATATATTAAAGAGTGAAACAGAAAAAAATAATTATGTAGACCAAAAAACATAAAAAATCAGTCCTCTTTATTAACTGATAACTGATGATAATAATATTTGTACAAGGTTAACCCTATTGGGTTTCCCCAAACAAGTCTAGCTAACTCTTTCCATTATGTTTGCCACCGACCCTCCTCATCTTTTTCTTTTTACACTCTCCTAAAGATCTATTCGCACTCGCTTTTCCTTTAGTTTTATTTTACTACCAAATATACACTTTTTTTTTTCTAAAAAATTGTTAATCCTAAACTCTATTCTTTACACTCCACCCTAGTTGTCCTCTTAAACCTTTCTATCAATTTTCTATGTTTTTTTTATTAAACTAAGTCAATCTTACCTTAATTTCGTTTCATTACAATTCTATTAAATTTGTTTATATAAAATATTTTTATCAAATTATTCATTTCTTTTGAACAAGAGAATAATAACGAGTAGGGAGAGCGTGAAATGGGATAGCTTAGTAAACTAGGAACAGTGAAAACCAGAAAATGAGACTTTGTCAAGAGGATAATTTGAAAAAGAGGAAAAAAATTAAGTTAAAAAGATCCTTTTTACAGAAAAGGAAGGGGAGAGTGAATTCAGCAATTGAGGGAGTGTAAATAGAAAAGGCCTTGATGTTACAAGTCAAACCTATACTTCTAATTTGTTCATCTTGGGTTGATGTTCTATTCAAGTGGGACAGTTGCTTCTTGTACTTACAAAGTTGTGACCTGCACTATATAAGATTAGGAAAATGTCTAAAATGTCCTCAAATTTTAAAATAAAAAAATAAGATTTCTATTTTTCCTTTGTTCTTCGTAGTTTCTCTCCACCTTTTTCTTCTGTTGTTATTTGGTGTGGCTTCATCAAATTATGGATACTATGAAGAAATTAAAACTAAGTTGAAAGAAAAAGGATTACGTATAATATAAACATGTGAATAGATAACAGTAAAAAATTATAAAATATTTAAGATTATATCATATAGAAAATAACGTTGCAGGAAAATAGAAAAAATCACATGCATTTTATTGTAAAATAAAGAATGAATAGAAAAAAAAAATATATAAAATAAACACTTATGAATGCTAGGATAATTTTAGTATTTAAAAGAAAAATTTAAGTACGGATGAGATCACAATTTATATAGTGCAGGAAGTAACTGTCTTCAAGTGGAAGACTATACCAAGCTCGTGGCCCATAAACAAAGCCCATATTGGAACCGTATGACGGCCATTTTAGTATTGTCGTTGCATTTGTTTTCCACCTATTAACGAATTGACACATTTTCTTTAATAAGTTGGGTGACTCAACTTCAAGTAAATTCTACACTAAAGCTTGTTCATGTTCATTTTGTTGCTTATTTCTCACATATTTCTTTCTAAATTTGTTTATCACCGTTTACTGAGTTCTATTAACCACCTACAACTCCATGTTATATACCCACATAATCTCTTCTACTTTCTGTGATGGAAATACATAATCTCTTCCACTTTCTGTGATGGAAATGAGGAGTGAAAAATTGAAAGAAAAAAAAGAATCAGGGTGAAAAGAGAAATTGTTTGGATTGAGTAAAAGAAGATGAAAATAAATGAAAAGTAGAATGATATTATTTATTATTATTAGAAAAGGGAGAAGACAAATAAATCATAATTATGTTTTTAATTTTTGGACTAGAATCTTTGCGACATAAGTGATCATAGATATTGATTATGCTACGTTTTTTTACACTTTTTTTTTGTTTATTTTGTGCGAAAGGTTCTTAATTATTTCTCTTTTTTATTTGCATGTTTTGTGGAGAAGGAATTCTAAGATCATAAATTAAATTGTTGGACATGCTGAGTGGTCATGCCTAAGTTTACCACTACATGTTGTGAGTTATGTTGGGGACTTGTAGTTCGTACGTGAACCGCTCTAAGAATAAAAAAGACAACCTAGTTTTCAGAATAATAATGAATGCAAATAACAAAAACATGGGATAATGGGATGTCTAACATTGCATTGGTCACTATGACCCTAACTTCGTAATGTTCTTGCCTCTATTATATGATATATAGCAGTTCCCTTTCTGGTAAAGAATACAATAATTGCGTTCAGAATTATTTTACAAAGCATAATCCTAGCTGGTAAGAAAACTACACAGATATTACGATAGACAATACCGTGAATGAAATCTTTGGCACTTGGGAAAAAGACAGAAAGGAAAAAGTATGGGATAATATCTTGCAGCAAACGTTGATTTGTGGGACTGCAGAAGCAATCAATAGAATTTACATGGTTGTGACAGCAAAGCACACAAATCCTGAATTACTTTCACTTCTTTGGCCAATTTTAGAGGACAAATTATTGATTGTTCCTAGAGTCTAGATTGCCAAGTAAATGTGTTTTGTAAGCAACAAATATACAGTGTATGTAAACTTAAGTTTGAAATGTACAAGGTTGTTGGATTTGTAAGTACATGTGAACTTTTTTTATGTAGAGGATTGTTGATATGACTTGCTCATTTATAGGTGGTGGTGGGGTGGAAAGACTAATTCATGTCACAATAAATCTGACTTGGAAATTTCTCTTTTCAGAGGCCAGTTAAGAGTTTGTAAAAGTAACCATAAGGTCAGAATTATGAGAGTTCATTTTAGGAGAATGAATGAATTTGATAACTGGGTATGAAGTCTCCATAGAGGGTATTGATGGGCTTATTTTGGTCCCCTATTCAATGCTTCTGTTTTTGAGAGAACATGTACTTGGATATTTTGCAGTGCAATGGCAATCAGACAAACCTTTAGCACCAAAATCTCACGAGCATCCCCACACAAAAATATTGGAAGTAGTACGTCTGTAACAGGTTTTGGATTCACAAGAAAGAGGGCATTAAAAAACGTTTTATGTTCATGCTTTCACAAGAAAGAGAGCAATAATGTAAACAAAAAGGTACTACAGTTGTCAAATTTAAAGGAAAATAGAAGCTCCATAATTAGTACTTAAGACATCTTATATTTGATGTTGTAGTTCTTGCATGCAAACCAAAGATGGATTTGTCAACACCAAAAGGGATTTGGTCCACACTATTGGATGTATGTATGACAGAGATAACTTGGAATTGATTTGATGAATTGGATTTTCGGGGTTGGTCTAACATAATAATCATGAACATACATGGTATCCATAATGAAGTTTAGTAGTTGAAACATCTTATATTTAGTCTAACAACATTTAACTTTTGATGAATGATTTTTCTTTGCATTTTTTGTCACATCATCTTAACTTATTCATGAAATGAGTGGATGAAGTGGATTTTTGGGATTGAATTGGCCTACATGAGAGTTGGTACATAAGAGTGATATTAGCCTTTGAATTGTCAAATTAGGTGCATGACCAATCTTGTTTTTATCTTGGTTCCGTGCACCCCTGCAACTCATGGAAACATTATAATATAATAAGTTAACGCAGAACCAGACAGTACATACTGCTTTATAGGATTGGTGTGTTCCATCCATTAGGTAGAGTCAACAGACCATATATGACTTTCACTTTGTTTTTCCCTCACAATTAATCCCATAATTTTGTCACATTGTTGACCATATTAGTGATAATAACAAATAACAATGACAATTAATGTTTTAAACTGTTATAAAGAAAGCAAATTATCCAAATTATATATTGACCTGAACTTTAGTGAAACCTGTCAATGTTAGAAGAAAACTGCAAACCTTTTTTCTTTGATGGAGTCACTTACGCAACCTTCGTCATCTCCTCCTTCCTAAATAGTTCTTTCCACCTCAGTGACAATCACTGTTACCTTTTTCAATTCATCAAGATAATTGATAAAAGAACATGAATAGCAAAATTGGTAAGAATTGAGGTGTATCTTACTTCTAATTTTAAGTAATGCATTCTTTTTACTCGGATCTAGATTACAGATATCTGATTTATAATAATGAGAGTCACAAAATAAATATGAAATTCAAAACAATTAAATTTGTTAATAGAAATATAAGATAATACTAAGTCAAATATATAATAGATTAAGTATGTTATAATTATTAGATATTTTATAGTTTTTTTTTAAATTAGTGAAACACATGCCCTTACGTGTGTTATTTTTTTTTTTTTAAAAACAAGAAAAATTATTATAATTAATTATTAAATTTATAAAAGATAAATAATTTTTACAATTTTATTATAATATTAAGTGTGTGGTTTTCTTTATTGTAAGTAGTTAATTTAATTTTAAATAAAAATTATTTAAAGGATAAAATAATAAAAAATTATGTACACGAAAAAAGGTAATTAAAAGAAAGAATTATTTTATTAATGCTATAGATAAAGTTTGAAATCACATTGGATATTTATTTGTTTTCATTTAATTTTAGATTCCTAAAACCAATCTCTAACATGTAAAATCACAATATATAATTGTTGAAGTAAAAAGAAATTAGAATTTTTGTAGCTTATTTTTTAATCAAGTTTTTATATTTTCAATATGTTTCTTAAAAGAATATCATTTAAATAGAAAGAAGATTAAATATTAGTTTATAATTTCAATATTTTGCTCCTAACTTTATGTTTTCTGACATTAAACATTATAATATTTAAAATAAAAAAATTCTAAGAAAAATTATTCGATTTGAAATATTAAACTAAAAGATACGTTTTTTCTTTTACTGAATTGGTTTCAATATATATATATATATATATAAATCAAGATCTAAAATCAAATTAGTACAATGAGTAACATAAATCAAAATGATTTTTCCGATTAAATGTTTATTTTTAATTTTCTGATGTAATTTTTCTATTTTTATAAATGGACAAACAAAGAAACTGACCTAGTTAAACTACATTAAACCAAATCATATCATATAACCTCCAACTCCCATTCTTTTGTTTAACCAAAATTGATTTAGAGTAAAGACTCCTATGTTATTACAGACAATATATATAAATTCTATTATATTTTTATAAATTATATTTGTATAATTGATGTCTGTCGATTCTAACAAGGTCAACTGCTTTCTAACTAATAATTTAATTTTTATTAAACAATCAAAATATTTAGTTTAGTTTGGTTAAATTATTTAACATTTCAAGCCATTTCAGTTTGGGTGTACTTGTTTAATGTTGAATAGGAATGTGCAAAAAGTGCCTGATATTTGTTAGCATACATGAGTAAAACTCGAGACTAAATATATCTGGCTTCTATTATTATAATTTAATATTTTTTATAGTTTTAAACTTTCGTGATAAGTTATCAAACTTGTTTGCATTTCTATTGAATATTGTCATTTTTAAATTTTTATTCTTCTCCACCTTAAATAAAAGTTAAGTGGTAAATCTTAAATAAAAGTTAAGTGGTAAATCTTCTATTTTATTAAAGGTGTTTCATCACACATAAAAAAAAAGAAGTCAACACTAAATATATTTGGCTTCTTTTATTATTAATTTAATATTTTTTATAATTTTAAATTTCATGATAAGTTATCAAAGTTGTTTGCATTTCTATTGGATATTTTCATTTTTAAATTTTTATTATTTTTCATTTCAAATAAAAGTTAAGTGGTAAATCTTCTATTTTATTCATCATAAATATAGTATACTAATTTTTTTTTTAAATGGTGTCTTTTTTAATAATTTTTTACATTGTTAACTATTATTTTGTTTCAAGTTTGATAGGAACAATTTAGCCTCTCAATCATCATCTATTATAGGTATGTATTCACATGATGAATTGCAACTTTGATGTAATGTAAGTTGAATAAACAAAGACAAGGTATATAGGCTTAGATTTGAGTTAAATAAAGCAATTGAGAGACATTCATATCAAGAGTCTTCTTCTTCATCATCGGTCCATATAATGAGAGAAGAGTTTGAACAATTAAGAAACAAGTTAAAAGACGCTAAGAAAGATTATCCATCAAAAAATCCTAAATAATGAGAGATAAATTCAACAAAACAATACAATATTGAACATGTTAATAGAAAAGATGGATCCTCAACATTCTTAGATATAAATTATAACTCCTTTTATAGTTATCTAAATTTTACTTTGTTATCAAGTTTGTCGTTAAACTTAAAATCTTTGTACGTTTATAAAATATTATTTCTACATCACGGTTCAACCCAGATACTTCTAAATATATTTTAATATTCATGAACAAATCTTATTTTGACTAATTTTATAGAATACTGCAAATGTATATCGACTTTATTCAATAATGTTATTTAAAATATATATATATATATATATATATATATATATATGTATGTATAATTAATTTTTTTTCATTAATGCTTGATTTTCCAACACATATTTCAATCACTAAATTTATTTTAAAATTGATTATTGGTTAGTTACCAAATCGGTAACTAAACATCAATGACCAATAATAACTAATTTTAGTTGGTCACTAAATCATTTAATAATTATTCACTAAATCATTTAATAATGATTGATATTTTGTATTTACTGATTGATATTTTAGTCGAAGTTACTATTTCTTGATTTTCTCATCATACCAAAAATTAGTTAAAAATAAAAATAATTCAAAATTTTAGTATAAAAAATTTGAAAAAATTTAAAAATATATAGGTACTTACTCTTAACTTATATCTAATTATATGAAAATGATTTTTCACTTACTTATTACTACAATATAAGTTAGGATCAAATCTGGAAAAAAAAGATAAGATTTAGAGTGAAAAGATAAAATAGAAGACAAAGTGAAAAAGTAAATGGAGTTGAAAATTTTAAAAATAAACTAATGAAAGAAAGCATGAGAAAAAAAAAATAATGGCTTAAGTCATGAGCTTTATATTTAATCTTTCTTGTTCAGATAAGTTAATTGTTGCTTTTGGAGTAAGTTAGCTGTTTTCAACCTAATGATGAAGTTCTACTTTCTAGGAAGTATAATGCTACTCTTCTTACTTTGTGATAATGCTTTCTATTGTCTGTAATAAAGTGAATTGAAAATAAGTTTTTAACAGAACTTACTTAAAATTGGGATTATTCCCCTTTTTATATACTCTTTCTTTGACCTATCCTTTTAGTCCATTTGCAAAACTTCTTTTCTCTCCAATATTATATTTTTCTAATCTTGTTCTCTCTCCTATGTCTTAAATAAAATATTTATCAATTCAAAAACCAAAAACAAGTTTGACAAAAACAACTTAAAACATATTTATTAAAAAAGAATTAGCAGCAACTCATTAAACTAATGCAAAAAGATTTCACATAGAACTCTAACCATTTGCAAAAAGATTATGTCTCACCATGTGACTCTGTTTTGGACAACTTCAACAAAGTTTGGGAAATTAAAGTTGTTGAAACGAAACTCAAGGAAGAAGAAGCAATTAGGTTTGGGATACTAGAGGTCAAGTCTAGCTTCTTGCTATAAGTTGGCTAATTGATTCTTTCAATGCTGCATCCTTCACTTGCCTTTTGTGTTTACATTTCAGTTTGAGTCTTCAATTACCTGGATGAAAATTTTACAGATACCCATCATTGTCCACATGGAGCACGACTTACAAAATTAACAGTGATTTTTCCTTGCCTTCAAAGTTTTTCATGGTACAACCACTTTCCCATCAATTATCACTTTAAGGTTCTAACTTTTGCTTTGTCAAAACCATTTACAAACTACATAGTTCAATCCATGTTCAATTTTTCAATCTCTCTGGTTTTTTTTCTCCACCATTGAGGATTTAGTTCTTCAGCCTCACTTCTGGGACTCAAAAAATGAGACAAGAGATTTAAATTCTTGATAAAGTAACTTGTGAAAAGAAGTATTATCATCAATTCGATCTTTATCCTCACGCATTTCAAGAATTATTTGAAAGTTTACTAAAAGATAGAAAATAGTCCTTTCACAACCTTCAACAGAAAAAGGAAACACCTACTTTATACATTTTAATAATATAATAAAAAATAATATTTTAAATTGCTTATTTTGTGGTATTAAAATATCACCTTCTGACAAAAATTGAAAATAAACGCAGACACTGGGATTATCTTCTTAACCCTGATTTGAAGGCGTAGTCTGAGAAAGAGACAAGTAATGGATATATACAAACATTAGAAAATAGAATGTAATCCCGTTTAAGGAGGCCCAACAAGTGTTTACATAAAACCAACAAGCTTTAGCGGTTAAATTAAGTGTAAATCTTTATGTTATTAAAATAGTCGTTTTGCAAATATAAACTTGTACCGGAAAAAAAAAAACAAAAAACATATATATTTTTTGGTGGGAGAAAAAGAAAGAGATTGAGGAGCATATTGAGTTGAATTTTGAAGATGTAATATAGTTAATGTTGTTAAAGAAGATAACTTAACATTAACAGTGTCCTAAATGCGGCATCTTTTCACTGGTGTGTTATTTTGATTGTAAATTACATAAAAAAAAAGTAAATTTTAAAAAAAATTACATAATTGAGTAAATATTTGCAAAAACAACTTTAAGATGAACAAGTCATATTTTGCATGAACTATGATTTTTCTTTTCCATTTTTTTTAAGTGCTACTATCAAGTACCTTTTTCTTTCTTTTATGTGTTTTCTTAAAATCGTTTAATTTTTTTAAATTTAATTGAAGTTGTGTTTAGTAGCATATTTTTTTTTAATGAAATGTGCTTCTTAACATACTTTTCAATTTTTTTTAAGTCGTGAATAGTGACTTCCAATTTTTTTATTTCTTTATTCTTTAATTTTTATAAATTTAGATAATGTAATTAATTATTTATATGTTAATTGAATGAATTTTGGATATTTTAAAATATTAATATAGTTAAATATATAATAAATAATTAATTATATTATTTAAATTTATAAAAATTAAAAGTATAAATAAATAAATAAAAAGAAGGAAAAAAATTAGAATTCATACTAACAAGCACAAAACTTGAACAAAAAAATTAAAAGTCATGCTAAATAAAATAAAAAATTAAAAAACATGACAACTAGCCAGGCTTAAAAAATTTGTTAAACATACTCCCAGACATCACTTCAACATACATCATAAAACAATTTTACAATTTAAAGAAAAAATAAAAAAAATTGAACAAGGTGCTTGCAAGAAAGAAAACCAGTGATATATACATGTACCACTTCGTGTGAGAAAGAAAAGTTATGATGTAAACTAATGTCATCCTTTCAAGTGAGGAGGTATCGTTATTACAATCACCAGTAATTTCTTTTATAAATTTACTTTCCAAAATGGCGCCGCCAGGACTACGATCAAATCCATTGCCCCTATCTCCTTTATAAACCCTTCCTACTCACTTTCAGCAAATTAAAAAAGTCCCTCTTCTCTGTCAGCCTCTAACTCCAAACAACTCATTACTCTGTTCTGGTGCATGCACACTAACAAATGACTTCCACTATGTTGTTGTTGGTTTTGTTGATCATACTATGTCTTTCACATCCCTCCTTCCAAATGCTACTCTTGCCACTTACACACACTCTTTCCCAGGCCCAATTCAACACCACCCACAACCTCTTGAAATCCACCTCCGCCCGTTCCGCCGCTCGCTTCCGCCGCCAACTCTCCCTCCCTCTCTCACCGGGCAGCGACTACACTCTTTCCTTCAACCTGGGCCCCCAGGCCCAGCCCATAACCCTCTACATGGACACAGGCAGTGACTTAGTCTGGTTCCCCTGCGCCCCTTTCAAATGCATTCTCTGCGAGGGAAAGCCCAACGAGCCCAACGCCTCTCCCCCAACCAACATCACCCGAAGCGTCGCCGTTTCCTGCAAGTCTCTCGCATGCTCCGCAGCGCATAACAAAGCCTCCTCTTCCGATCTCTGCGCGATGGCTCGTTGCCCTCTCGAATCAATCGAAACCTCCGACTGTGCCAATTTCAAGTGTCCACCCTTTTACTACGCCTACGGCGATGGAAGCTTAATCGCGCGTCTATATCGTGACACGCTCTCTCTCTCTTCTCTGTCTCTTACAAACTTCACCTTCGGTTGCGCTCACACAGCCCTCGCCGAGCCTACCGGAGTCGCCGGGTTCGGCCGCGGTTTGCTCTCTCTCCCGGCGCAGCTGGCTACTCTCTCTCCTCAGCTCGGAAACCGCTTTTCGTACTGCCTTGTTTCTCACTCGTTTGACTCTGAGCGAGTTCGAAAACCGAGTCCACTCATTCTCGGCCGTTACGAGGAGAAGGAAAAGGAGAAAATCAGTGGCGGTGGAATGGTTGAGTTCGTGTACACGCCTATGCTTGAAAATCCTAAGCATCCTTATTTTTATACCGTTGGCTTAGTCGGAATCTCCGTTGGGAAAAGGACTATTCCGGCGCCGGAGATTCTGCGGCGGGTGAACAATCGAGGAGACGGTGGAGTTGTTGTGGATTCCGGCACGACGTTCACGATGTTGCCGGAGGGGTTTTATAACTCGGTGGTTGACGAGTTCGACCGCCGAGTCGGGCGAGTCAACCAGCGCGCGCGTAAGGTTGAGGAAAAAACTGGACTCGCGCCGTGCTATTATTTGAACGCGGTGGCGGAAGTGCCGGTTGTGACGCTGCGTTTTGGTGGAGGGAATTCCAGTGTGGTGCTGCCTAGGAAGAATTATTTCTACGAGTTTCTGGACGGTAGCGATGAGACAAAGGGGAAGAGGAGGGTGGGGTGTTTGATGCTGATGAACGGTGGAGATGAGGGTGAGTTGAGCGGTGGGCCCGGGGCCACACTCGGGAATTACCAGCAGCAAGGATTTGAGGTTGTGTATGAGCTGGAAGAGAAGCGCGTGGGATTCGCCAAGAGGCATTGCGCGTCGCTTTGGGAGAGACTGAATCGTGACAAGAACTAGCGCATGCTGCACTCCATACACTGGATTCCCTCCCTGCTCCTGTCACGGGTCGGGCCTTTCTGTAAATTGAAATAAGGCGGGCTTTTGGGCCATGCGCTTGTGTCTCTACTTAGGAAAGTTGTACACTGTTTCCCATCCAAACTCTAGATAGCTGTGGATTTGTATTGTAAAAATTGTAAGTAGCATAAATGATTCAGAATAACATTTATTGAGGCCTGGAATTTATGTACTTCTTTAATTATTTCGATTGTATTTTGTGTGGAGTTGCTGATGAACAGTGATGTCATGGGATGAAGGAAGCTGTCCAAAATTCCAGCTGTGAGAAACCAGGCATGTAGATAATCCAAGGAATTGTTTGGTTAATTTCTTTCAATTTAGTTTTGGCCATCCCTTTGAAGTTGGGACCATTGCTGCTTTGAGTCTCGACACGCCAATATAAAAGATTCTTGTCCATCACGGATTCTTTTCCATTTAATTTGTCTAATTAATGTATGACATATGTTGTTCCATATGTACGTTGTGCTGCAAACAACTTTCTTATTATACTCCCTCTTGTATAAGTTTTTTTATTTATATTTATTTACATTGTTTTTTTTTAATATTTAAATAATATATATGCATATTTATCGTATAAGATGGAAAAAGAAATGAGTAAGATAGACAATTATATAATTATTTTATTATGTACCTCGTTTAAAAAAATCAACATGTAATATAAACATTGTTATAAGTAGTTTTTTTTAAATGTTACTCAGTACAATGTTCTTTTCAAGGTCGATTCTGGACGAGGAAATGTAAAGCTAGATCACGACAATCTTAGTTACACCATGTGGGTGAGTTTTCGTCAAAGAAGAACCATTGTCACGGGCTTGATGTTGTCTACCGTGCCATCAAACTTCTTCACGAACTCGATGTTGACTACGTTGATGATGCAGAGCACAAAATTAACAGTTAAGATGGATTTATGAATACAATCTTAAGGGTCCAAAGAAAATAGTTATAAAAATTTAGTTTAGATGGTATCAGATGTGTACTCTATGACCCATTTGTCGCAAGAAACCGAGCGATCGAGAAGTTCATTGGTTGAAATCCGTTAAAATCCGTTATCAAATATGTGGCTTTGATAACCAATTTACACTAGATATAACTACAAGCAGAAAATATCGTAGATAAATATAAATTATAACTGAATATTTTATAACTAATTTCTGTTATGAGATTATATCATAAAAGAGCATATTCAAAACCTTGAGGCGGACCCTTTTGAGAGAAGGTAGGATTCAGAACATTTGAAACAATCTATAAAACATTATTATTGTTGGAATCAACTGTCTGTTGCGAGAAGCACATGCTTCTAAATATAGAATTTATTTGAGCGAGAAGTTGATGAAGCAATCGGAAAATTGTGAGAGGTGATTGGTAATACAGTAATATTTACTTTCCTTTTACACTCTAACGTGGTATGTGCTGTTCCGCGTGACAATGAAAGAGAAAATATAGTTATTTTTGGCATTCCACCCCTAAAACAAGTGTGTGTTCCAAAATTACAAACAGCGAACCACTTATTTAAACTGAGCTAACCACTTAGTGTTTTCACCCCTGAGACACGTGTGTGTTCCAAAACTACATACAGCGAACCACTTATTTGAACTGAGCTAATCACTTAGGCTTTGTTTGGTTGGGGGAGTGGATTTGAAAAGATGGATTTGAATAGATCTGAGTGGATTGTGTGGTGATGAAAAGGTTGTTTGGATTAAGGGATGAATGGTAAGATTTGAAGAGATTTGAGGAGATGGATTATGAAAGTTTGGGAATGATTTGACAGATGTTATAGATTTGTTTTTATTTTTTTAATTGATATATTTCTGAAAATACTAATTAACCCTTGTGAAATAAGATGGTAA
>Ga0099824_1006356_pt1 | contig 16261 bp, 9 predicted proteins | sample SiratrowhiteBW_FD_76837 | JGI IMG/M metagenome (GOLD analysis project Ga0099824, IMG submission 76837) | Root nodule microbial communities of legume samples collected from California, USA - Siratro white BW | ecosystem: Host-associated > Plants > Roots > Nodule | place: USA: California...
AAATAAAAATAAAAAATATATATATATATATATATATATATATATATATATATATATATATATATATATATATATATATATATATATTAATGTTTCATCACAGTATTGTTTGCTTTGGAATCTAGAGTTTTTGTCCTTAAAAAGATATTAATGTATTTAAACCTAAGTCCGTTGAAATGGTATTGCTAAGATCAATATGACATCCGATATATTTAAGACTCAGAGCTTCGTTACGAATTTGTTCTTAAAAGGTGTTTCGGTAAATTAAGGGAGGAAGATTATTTAAACAAACATTGGTCTCTATTTCTAAATGATGTGAAACTATTAGGATGTGAGATTATTAGGTGTACCGGAACAATTAATATAATAAAAATTTGAATACATTTTCACTATTAAATTAAATAAAAATTATTATTATTATTAATGTCAGTATATATTTAAATAAATATTAATGATTATTATTATGAATAATTTCATCTAATAATATTTTAGATAATATTGAAAGTTCAAATTAGATATTTTTAATACTATTTATAAATATAAAATATTTTCAAATATTAAACATAATTTATAATAATTATAACTTTTTTTGCATATTCTATTAATAAGATTGATATTTTATTATATGTTAAATATTTTATTAATTAACATTTTTAATTTTATACTTTTATTTATATACTTTTTATTAAATTTACTAAACATATAAAATATAAAAAAAATTAAAAAACACCAGGACGGAAATGAGCTTACAAGGACCGATCTCCACAGAATGTTACAAATGCTAATATTAACAACTAGAAATCTGATTCCCAAGATGATTTTTTGCATACAGTAACTAAATTCATTTTGGTAAATAAAATTAAGGAAGTGCTATCAAGGTAATTTTTTTTTTTATTTTGGTTTATTTGAGAAAAAAAATTCCAAACAGTAGAAATTCATCCTTTCTACGTAAAACACTATCGAGAAATCAGTCAAAATAAACTCAAAAGTGAGAATGAAGTTAAGTTAAACCAATGACGACAAAAGGGTGTATCCAAAAATCCCTGAATACCTCCGTCACATCCTCTTACCTTTTTCTAATCTCCCATAAAACTTCGCTTTGGTCTGTCCGCTTACAAACTTGAACCCAGCTCAAGGACAGTTTCGTAATTTCACTAACCTCAGTATAAATACACCCATCGCATTTCCGGTTAACTCGTCTGTTGTTAGTTTAATTTTCTTCAGTTAGTTGTTATTTCGCTCCCGACATCTCCAATTCCAATGGAAAGAGGCAGAGGCAGTTACGGTGGCCGTAGCAGTTACGGTGGCCGCGGCTACACTTCCGGTGACCGATACGGCGGTGCAGGTCGTAACAGTTACGGTGACCGTAGAGGAAGGCTAAGTAGTGGCAATGAACAAAGGTGTCCTTCCCAACCACAACCACGAGCCCAGTGGCAACCGAAGTTAAAACCTTCTTCCTCTGCTGAATCCTCAGAACCTTTCTGTTCTCAACGTCAAACTGAAACTAAAAAACAGAATATTCAAAATTCAGGTATTGAGCGCGCCACTCTTGCTGTATTTATAGCCTAAGAACGCACCAATCTTTATAATAAATGATAGTAACTTAGTAAGAGTTGAATTTATATTTTGAATTACAGATGTTGGATCTTCGAGGAGGATATCAGAGGAGAAAGCAGAGAGTATCAGACCAATGCATAGGCCTGACAAAGGGGGAACAATGGCAGCTCAGAGGAACGCGCTTGAGGTGAACCATTTCCACGTTGTGTTCGATGAAAGAAGAGTGATATTCCACTACGATGTGGATGTGAAGGCCAAGGCTCCGCCCATGAACAACCGCCCTCAGAAGATTTCCAAGTTTCACTTGTCGTTGATTCGGGATAAGCTGTTTTCCGATCACGCGTTTCCGAGTTCGGCGTACGACGGCGAAAAGAACGTGTTCAGCGCGGAGCGGTTGACTGAAGGAACCTTCGAAGTTGAGGTGGTGAAAGGTGGTGACGCAAGAATGGTGTGCTATTCGGTCACTCTTACACTAGTGAAGGTGCTTGAACTCCGCAAGTTGAGAGATTACTTGAGTGGAAAGGTTCTTTCGATTCCTAGAAATGTTTTACAGGGCTTGGATTTGGTGGCGAAGGAGAATCCCACGAAGCAGTGTGATATGGTTGGGTGCTGCTTCTTCCCCAAGGACCATCCCATAAGTCCGAGAGAATCTAAAGGGATAATTGCAACAGGAGGGTTTCAGCAGAGTCTTAAGCCTACTTCTCAGGGCTTGTCCTTGTGCCTCGACTATTCCGTTTTGTCGTATTTTGGGGAGGACAAACCGGTATTGAAGTTTCTGCACGAACAGATTGAGAACTTCAATTTAAGGATGTTTCCGAAGTTCGAGAAAAGAGTTGAGAATTTACTTGTGGGGTTGAAAGTTAATGTGACCCACCGGAGGACGAAGCAGAAATACACTATAACAAGGTTGACACCCATGGTTACGAGCAGGATCAGATTCCCTGTTTTGGACACTGAGGGATGGAATCCAGCACGGGAATGTAGTCTGGTTGATTACTTTTTCAGGAAGCATCAGGTGGTGATTCAACACACGGACATTCCTGCCTTGGATTTTGGAGGCAAAAAGATGAATTATGTGCCCATGGAGTTGTGTGTCTTGGTTAAGGATCAGAGATGCCCCAAAGATAACTTACTGAATACAGATGCTGGCAATTTGTTGAGAAGCATGTCACTGGCTCCTGCAGGAGAGAGGCGAAATAAAATAAGGACTATAGTGAAATCAGAGGAAGGACCATGTGGGTAAGGGAATTTAATTTCATGAGCATGCCTGGTTAGTAATTGTTGCAATGAATTTGGCATCTGCAAAAATCGCAAATCATTTGTGTTGTCACTTTCTTCTCCTTTTCTGTCTACTAATTTCTCAACTGTCGTGATCAGCAAGTAAATATTTTACCTTGTTAGACGTATATAATATTCAAAATATTATTATTGAATATTTGTGCTTTCTGGAACTTTTGATCCTTCTTTTCCTTGGTTCTTACAGTTAGTGTTGATTGAACTAGCTGCTTGCAAGAAATCACTTGGTTTTGCTAGTATAATAGTATGAACTGTTTCTGGTACTTTGGTGTTTCTTTTTCTTTTTTGTTTCTTCATCCCGCTTTGATTGTCGAACGAAGATTCATTTGGTGAACTTAATTAAATATGAGGGAGACTCACCAAAAGGATTGCATAGCTTTGAACACAAGCACACATTCTGAAATGTTCTTTCAACCCTTACACCGTACAGAAATGTACGGAACAAATACACAGGTTTGGCTACATAAATGCAAATTGATTTATATTTGATGAAAGCTTTCTGTATGTGCAGAAGTTAAAATAGGAAATGTAATGATTATGGTACTATTTGAGTAATGATTTCATTTTTTGTAATGGGAGAACAAGTAACTTCATAATGTAAGAATCTTTTTAATTTCCACGTTATCGCCTTGTGTATATACTTTACCATGATTCTCTTTATCCGCCCTATCTTTTTTTTCCTGAATTTGTTAGAAACAAAGGCCTCACTGAATCTCATTTGACAGAGGTGGTGTTATTGAAAGTTTTGGAATGCATGTGCACACCTCAATGACAGACGTGACTGGACGTGTAATTCAGCCCCCAGAATTGAAGATAGCTAATCGAAGTGGTGAGATTATCAGTATGGCACTAGAAGTGGGGAAACCTCAGTGGAGTCTAAAGGAAGGATCACTGGTGGAAGGCAAGCAGCTGAAGTGTTGGGGCATTCTTTATTTTGCTGATTCCAAGTGCCAATTTAAGAGCGAACAGTTCATTAAAAAGTTTCGTAGGAAGTGCGGATTACTCGGCATTGGAATGGAGAAGCCAGCTTGGTCTGAAGAATTTTCTATCTCGACTCTTCACAAATACGATTCGATGTCCAAAATACTTAAAGAAATTGATTATCAGGTTCAACAGAAATATGAACAAAGGCTGCAGATTCTTCTTTGTGTGATGGCCGAGAAAGATTCAGGTTACAAGTGCCTCAAATGGATTGCTGAGACCAAGGTTGGGGTAGTGACACAATGCTGCTTACGTCTTCATGCTAATGAGGCGAAGGATCACTTTCTTACAAATCTTGCCCTCAAAATGAATGCCAAAATTGGAGGAAGTAATGTAGAGCTCATGAATAGGCTTCCAAACTTGGAGGGCGAAGGTCATGTTATGTTCATAGGGGCTGATGTTAATCATCCAGCTTCCAGGGACATCAACAGCCCATCAATTGCTGCCGTAGTTGCCACTGTTAATTGGCCTGCTGCAAATCGCTATGCTGCACGTGTTTGTGCTCAAGGTCATCGGGTTGAGAAAATTTTGAATTTTGGGAGAATTTGCCTTGAACTAGTTTCATATTACTATAGGCTGAACAAAGTGTGGCCAGAAAAAATTGTTATCTTCCGAGATGGCGTGAGCGAAAGTCAATTTCATATGGTTCTGACGGAGGAGTTGGAAGATTTGAAATCTGTGTTTCGTGATTCAAATCACTCGCCAACCATCACTCTTATTATTGCACAAAAGCGACATCAAACTCGATTTTTTGTGAAGGATCGAAATTTCAACGTGTTACCTGGAACAGTTGTGGACACAAAAGTAGTACATCCTTTTGAATTTGACTTCTACCTTTTTAGTCACAAGGGGATATCGGGTACAAGCAAGCCCACTCATTATCATGTGTTATGGGATGAGCACAAATTTACATCTGATGATTTGCAGAAACTCATATATGAGATGTGCTTTACCTTTGCAAAGTGCACTGGACCTGTATCTTTAGTCCCTCCAGTGTACTATGCTGATCTAGCTGCATATAGAGGCCGGTTGTACTATGAAGCAATGAATGAAAACAAATCTGCTCGCTCTGCAACTACTGGATCTTCTTCGTCAGTTTCTGGTTTAAATGATGAAGGGTGTTACAAGTTGCACCCCGATGTGGAAAACCTGATGTTCTTCATTTGAATGCCTTGCACTTGCCTTTTAGGTTGTGGCATAAGAACTCTGCTCTCTTTGCATTGGGACAAACCACTTGAAATAGGTTAGTTTGCTAGTGAATCTAACGGCTCACTTGAAACTATCTTGTCCTTTGTTATACTCGTGTAGCTTTGTCAGATATTTTTCATGTTGTTTTAGTCAGTGGGTTTTAGTTTTAAATAAAGGTATAGTCTACCATTTCTCAATTTTTCCTTTTCTTGATACGGTTTGTTTCTAATTTGGAATGCGTAATTTTATCAGGATATTTATTATATTTTATGTATTGTTATAACCATTTTTATTCTCCTAATAAGGTGAAAAAGGAATATAAAGGAATAATTAAGAAAGCCTTAAAAAAAGTAAGATGGCTCGAGCCCATATTTAGGAATTTTATTTTACAACAGTATGAACAAGGCTCATTATTTTATTTTATCTTTTAGAGTTCCTATGTCACATCATTCTTAACAATTTATTTGAAACTCTAGTTCTTCATGTATACTTTAAATAAGCTTAACACTTTTGTAGGCAAAGTTTTAAGTTTCACTTATAACATTATTTTAGGCATCACCAATACAAGTTACTTAATATATTATCAAAGAAGTTTACCATCAATCTTGCTCCCACATAGAAAATGTAAAACCACGAAAGATATTTTTGAAATAGTAGCATTAAATAAAGTTCAGGGAAATAAAACTTATATTTAAGTACACCAAACATAATCATTTTTGTTTTTTTTCCTTATATGAGTTTAGGGGGGAGTAGTAAATAAGACAACAGAAATCAAATATAAAAATCACGTTTCTTTCAAATCAAGAAACTATTATTGATTGCGTAATTTGTCAATATACAAAACCAACCAAGTAATATTTATAAATGACACCGACATCTACAACTACAAGTTTTGGTACAAATTTTGAAAATACATATTATTAGCCTTATCTAATTTTGGTACTTTTCGGATCAAATTTTCTGCTATGATGAACATACATAGCAATTATCTCATATTTTTAGTTCACAGAACATACTCAGCCAAAGATATAACAAAATACGAGGCATTCTGCATTTCATGTTTGCCAAAGGAGTGCAATTTTCAGTGGTGAAGATATGGGTAACTACTGTAGCAAAATTATTCGATTCCATCTCATAGCTGAGATCACGACAACAAATAGTACTGGAATATTTTATCTTAAGCATTGAAATTAAAAAGCAAAGGGCGATTTGAGGTTAATCGGAGGACTAGTTACATTACTTAGAACCATGCTTACCATACTCTTCTACTCTGTGAAGAGCATCCATGAAAACATCAGTTGTCCAATCCTTTACATCCACCTGTGCACAGCATGATAGGATTTCAGTCACTCATAGTGTGTTTGGATTAGGTTCACAGTCAGAAATTATCAATTAATTTGTCGTGGTATCACCATGATTTCATAGGATGATAAGATAGAATTGATTTTTGTGTTATCTAAACACATTTTAATTCTAAATGTTTCCTAATTCTAATGCAAGTACTTATGCTGATTCTTAAAGTTAAGCAACTTTAAAATATCATTTAGAACAAATGAGTTCTTTTGCGTATGTAAGAAAATACAACAACTAATAACATTCCTTAGCATTAAAAGAACAATTTTTGAAGTCAAAATAAAAATCTCGTGAGTAGAGAGATAAAACAGGACTTACTAAAAACAAATTAAAAACTCATGTTCAATTCTACCAATGGAATGAAAATTGGTAAGAGTATGTCTGCAAAACCATTCAACCTCCATTGAATGTGAATCCAACAATTTCTCTTACGATTTGTTTGGTTTTGAAGAAAGAAATAGAGGAAATAAGTTGAGAAAAGAGAAACAATTAAGAAATAAAATTGAATGTTGTAGTTGTATGCTAGAGAAAAGAAATAGCTGAAAAATAGAAAGAAAATGTTTTGAAAATTGTGTAATTTGATAAAAATAGAGATAGGGAGATAAAAAAGAAATAGTACAGTGAGTCGCACAACATTACAGGTAGAGTAGGTTTTCCAATCAAATTTATGGTTTTACAATGGTAATTTGCATTTTATTAATGCATTGCATATTACTAAGGTGAAACTCTACCAAACAAGCAACAAAATTAATTATCTCCCTCTCTTTTCTTCCCTTCCTCCCTACCAAAAAAACCCTTAGTCATGTTTAGTTTCTTAGGAAGGGAGAAATGGGTTTCAATAAACATTTATCTCTTTTGAAGAAACTAAACATGTATGGGAGAAATTGTTGGATTCGGAGGTAGAATAGTTTTGCAAACACACTCTAAGCGTTCAAATCTTGCATTGAAAATGCCCATCAAAGCAAGTAATAACTGCCTAGATCATGTGGGATGAAAAATATTTCATAGATTATGTAGACAAATGTAATAAAAGTCTGAGAAAAGTTAATTTCAACCATATTAATCGAATACAAAGCCTACAGAAAGATATTAAAGAATACAGTAAGGTGAGAGTGATTACCACACGCAATGGTTCTCCGGTTCTTATTCTGGAATTAGGGCGTGAAAAGCTGGATTCAAACGGAGTCCTGGGCCTGACTTCCCGAAACTTCTCCCACTCCTCTCGGGTGATCATTCTAACGGTGCCTTGACCTTCAGGAGCCTTCTTTATCTTACGCTCCAACAACTCTTGGGATTTAGATTCATCATACTGTCACCGGTTACATCCATTAGTCACAGCTTCATTTCATCGAACACGTGGTTTGCAACAAGATCAATCACTATAACCCTTTCATATAATTGTCAGTTTATATTGTGAAATTGGGAGGTGGCTTACGTACCATCATGAGGAGTTTGGCGAGGAGAGCGATTCCGACGACGGCGACGACCATGGGCATGGTGGCGGTGTCGAGGTAGGCCAGGGATTCGGGAACTGGAACGATAAACTGGTCCTTGCTCTTGGGTTGCCTCATCTTCCTTTTCTTCTCCAATTCCAACGCTCTTCTCTTCAATGCTTCTGTGGGCACATCACCACGAAGAGTGTGCAACAATCTGCACTTCAATGCGTTCATCCTTAGTTACCATTCATCAAACACAAGGTGGGTTCCCTATATGCGAATCGATGTTTCCTGTGTCTCTTTGCTGTTGTATTCTGTATATATAGTGTTAATAAATCATATTTCCTTTATATAATTAAAATTTATGATAAAAGTATTTAAATATGTCAATTATATTTGAAATTTACTATAAATGTTTTTATATTTTTATTTTTTAATTTTTCAATTGAAAAACAACTTTATAAGACGTTTTAATTTTTTTATCATGATTGGTTGATTTAAGTGTTCTTCTAGGAAAGTAATGTTGTTGGTGCACAAAGTTCATTGATTTTACAAATAATAAATACTTATTAAAAAAAATTATCAATTATGTTTAGCGAAACTTTTGTCAGAATAAACTAAAAGGGTTAAAAACAATCTTTTACCTTTTATTTACAGAATTCCACTTGTTTCATTTTTGCAGATTAAAATTGGGTTCACGTGGCAAATTCCAAAAGAGGATAATGATTAGAATGAGACTCTGGTTCCTTTAAAGAACGATGGGAAATGTAAGAGTGAAAAACATTTTAGAAAGTTAAATTGTTTATATTAAAAAAAAATAACAAGTTTTTAATTAATTTATTTATGTGATAAAATGTTTTTTATAAATTAATATATTTTAAAAAGTAATTTGTAAAATTAAATTTTAAAATATACGTTAGAGTTAAAATTGTATTATTAGTTAGTCTGAGTTTTTATTGAGATTAAATGTAATTTAACTAAAAAATTTGTTATAAAATCCACTAATTATTAATAGAGACATTGAATAAAATTACTCATAATATTGTATAAAAATAGTGGGATATATACTTTGTGGAACTTGAGATGATTAGGAAATATAACTATGAGGAAAAGAATAATGGTTGGATGTTCTAACTAGAAGTTTTAAGAATTAACAAAACAATCTGGTGTGGACATGTAAAATTTTCTTATCAACACAAGCATAACCACTCTAAATCTATTTTTGAAAACTACTACCATACAATTCATACATCAAGTCATCTAGTTGGAGTATGAGATGTTTGTACTTGTGAAGTGTTTGTACTTCTTAATAATGTTATTGACAGTCTCACAGTCTGTGCACATTCTAAAAGTCTCATCTTTTCTAGGTATTATTATTACGCATGATACTTGGGCTTATACTTTCACCAATCCATTCTCCAAAAGTCTATCTATTTGTCTTTGAAGTGCTTCTTCTTACACCTCTAATTAGTTCTTGAAACACCTCCAAAATTTGCAACACGGCCAAAAATATCCTTAATTTTGTATTGTGCATACCATTTTGCCCTTGCATCTTAATTCTTAAAAACCCTTCTCCTTCCATCTCTCTCACTCCGTCCACTACGTGCGCCACCTCCCAAGTTCCGAGCTGCGATTTGGGTGCCCAATTCATTCCAAAATTCTCAATTACTACTGCATTTTACAGCCATTTGAAGTACGCATAATCTATTATAAGATTTGTAGCGTATTTGGGGAGATTTCGTGGGATCTGCAATTTGGGGATAGAGTATTTTCGAACTGTTTTTGTTGTGGAACCATCCATTCCGCAACGTCTATATGGATCCTTATGCAAGTTGCGGAATGGGCAGTTCCGCAATACATTTGGACACCTCCCAATGTGTTGCGGAACCACCTGTTTCGCAACTTGTATACGGATGCTATGCAAGTTGCGGAATGGGTGGTTCCGCAACACATTGGGAGGTGTCCAAACATATTGCGGAACTGCCCATTCCGCAACTTGCATACAGATCCGTATAGACGTTGTGGAATTGGTGGTTCCGAAATATCCCAACCCACCTCACTTATCTCAAACGATGTTCTGCCGTTGTTACTCCTCCGTCGCCGCTGCCGTCGCACAACATCCACCCACACTACCACGCACAAACTTGCAACACCACCATCATCTTACCTTTCGTCTCCCACCTGTTTTATTGTTTTATGTTTTTTCAAAATCAAAGATAATATGGTAATTTAGTGAATGGCAGACTAGGGATTTTATTAAAATTTGGAGGTGCCCCAAGAACACTTGGAGGTGCAGGAAGAAGCACTCCTTTGTATTTCTTATTTCTTCTTTTTCACGGATCCATTATTTCTCCAAAAGTCCATCTATTTGTCTTTGTATTTCTTATTTCTTCTCTCCAAAAGTCCATCTAAATGTCTTTGTATTTCTTGTTTCTTCTAGGTTATTCTTATGGGTTGGTCGTTTGGCAAAATAGACTTCGTAAGGGTGAAAATCCTCCTAAAATATTTCCTCAAATTCCTTTAAGATTTTTTCTAAGTCTAAAAAAGTTGATGGTGGAATTGGAGAAGACAGTAAGTACACATTATTAGGCAAAAGAAGATATAAGGGTTAAAAACAAGTTTTACCTTTTTAACTTTTTAACTTTCTTGTAAGAAGCCAAGAGTGACTCTTTATCTTCTTTTTTAACTTTTGCTTCTCCATTCACTCCCTCATGGCCATTTATTCTCTTCTAACTTTTCTTATTGTGAGAGGTGTAAGGGAGTATGTACTTCCTTTCCTTTTAAATGGAAATTTGTTGGTGAGGCCATCATGTTATACATGTCAATCATATTGCCATGACCTTCCCAGCTATATACATGGCATGCCTCATTGGAACAACATCAGATAACACTTTATCTTTATACTTCCAAAGGAAAAATTAAGGAGAACTTTATTAGTCACTTTGATTTTTCAATTTTCACTCAACCATTGTAGCTTGCAACGTTTTAGGTGGAAAAATGGTTGGAAAATTAAGTTTTTCTACCAATCTCTTACTAGCCACTTCAGTGTAACTTCCTCCATCAATAATAAGTATGCAAACTTTGTTGTTGATTAGGTATCTTGAATGGAAAATATTTTCTCTTTGTTGATGAGTATGCAAACTTTGTTGTTGATAAGGTATCTTGATTAGAAAATATTTTCTCTTTGTTATGGACACAGTCAAGCATATGTTTCACTACCGACAAGTCACCTTTTTCAGAGACAAGTTCACAATCAATGTTGGAAGAAGAAGAACACATGGTTAGAGAAGAAAGAGAAGAAGATGATGTATGTTCACAATCTATCTCTCCATTCTTCATCACCATAACCCTTTTCTTTGGACAATTAAAGGCTTTGTGTCCAATAATCCAAGCATTTGTAGCATTTCATACCACTTGTTTTCTCTTCAAACTTGGGTTTAGGCGAAGAAGAAGAGACATGATTATTTTTAGAAGAATAATGCTTATCATTAGAAGAGAAAGAGTCTTTACGATCTTTAAAAGAAGAAGATGATGGTTTAGAATACTTACCTTAAAATGCATTGTCTTCTTCCTTCTTTCTTTTGAAGCATTGCAAGAGGCATATTTTTGGTATGTGTGGACCCTCTCATGTTGTCTCTCCATCCCTCTCATGTTGTCTCTCTACCTTTATGGCTTGGTGAAGAAAAACTTATGTGGTTTGAAACAAACTCCCGTTGAATGATTATCCAACAACATGACACAATCTAATGAGCATGTTAGATGGTTTAAAAAGGCTCTTTAAATGATCCAATCATCTATTATGATTTTGATGATAACAAATACTTCAAGTTTATGTTTGGATTTGATGAATTATGATCTATATACAACAATATATTCAATAATTTATTCGTCAAGAACATAGACAGTAAATAAGGCATTTCAAGAACACTGGATGGTCAAAATCAACCCTAGACAATCAAACAAAAGTGTTAGATGGTCCAAAGAGCACTAAACAGTCAACTCCAATCTTCTCCTTTAACACATCTTCTTCAACCATGTCTTCAACACTACCATGGCTTTGCCTACTTTAATTTTCTACTTTTGCATGCACATCCTCAAGGTGGAGTTGTTTTACAACCATTGACCACTTCCCACAAATCTTGACCCTACATGTATGACATAGTGCAAGTAGACCAAGAGTTGTAGGTCTGGTAATTAAGTTTCTTAACACCTTCAATGACTTGAAAATCACCCATCTTAGCAATAAAGATGTTAGCCAAATTTTTAAATAAAAAAATAAACAGCAAGCAGGATGAAATAAATCCAATAACTGCTATATTAAAAATTAACATAACAACAATTAAAGATTCGGTAAGTGAAACAAATGAAAAATAACTCTTTAATTAACAATAAGACTGCAGCAACCCAAGAGTTGGTGTTAAAGTATTGCATTTATCACCCATAATTGCTCTGAAAGTGACCTAAGCTTTGGAGCATGTTTTACAAGTATCCCCTTGTCCCGAACCAGAGAGGATGGTTAGGATGAGAACAACCTATAATTAATATAGGATGACTTTACATTTACAAAATAGTTAGAAGGACCTTCTCGGCTTGTGTAAGATTAATTGGCGTTCACCGTGGGAACAACGAAAATGTTCAAGAAGCTCATGGTATAACAACAAAAACATAACGAATGATTGACAAAGTTCTTCAAATATGAGATTAACCGAGATCAAGCAAATCGTCCTACTGATAGAGTTGCAAAGAGAGTTGGCAAGCAAAACACAAAAGAAATTATTGTTCTGAGATAGGAAAATATGGCATTGTGAAGAAGGCTAGGAGAGAGGACTCTTGTTTCCCATTGAATGGAAGCAACAACAAGAAGTTACAATTTCACCTTAGCTAGTGTTGTCTCACATTGGTTGAAGGTCATATTCATTTCATCCGTAGTTCTCCAGTCCTCAAGTATCATTAATTTCTCCGAGTTACCTATATGTAATTTAAGGTTTTTCACAACCTTTAAAAAAAATAGTAAATAAGTTAATTAATTGATATGGTTTGTTAAATGTTTTTACACATTTTTCATTTCATATTTGTTTTATATTTCGAAGATACTAACTATATTTATTTATTTTTATCTAATTGTTATTGTAAAGTATTGTAATACGCAATAGGGATCCAACAGCAGAAAGACAAATGCAGTTCACTTATTTTTATTTGTTTAGTCAAAGTATTTGGATGAGACAGTAAACATGAACAGTTACTTGTGGATACAGTGCATCTCTATCAAACCTCCTAATTTAATGGAAACGTAAAAGATTACAACTTTGAAGATATATATATATATATTATTGCTTAAACCAGACGTAAGAGAAAACTAAGCCCACTTTGCCATCAGAGACATGCCACCAGCACCCAAAAACACTGCTATGTAAGATTTTAATTGGAGGTTGATGCTACCCTGCAACCTGGGGCTCATGAAATCAGCAGAGAGAAGGTCAACCAAAGCCATGTAGATCAAAAGACCAGCAGATGAAGCGTTCAGCAACCCCACAGTGATTAGTGCACTTGGGCTATTCTCTTTGTAGGTCGTGGACATTGCAATTCCTAGGGCAATTCCAAATGGGGTTGTTACGGAGAAAAAAAACACCAGGATGGCCTTCTTTAAAAACTTGTACTGGGCCTATTAAAAACTTGAAGGGTTAGTTTTATCAACATAGAAACGGAAAACTTAATTATGCATGCATGCTCTTTCTGGTATATATTATATATACCTGTAGAATGCACCCTCCCAGACCCATGCCTTCGAACATTTGATGGAAGCAAAGCGCTGCTATAAGACCTTTTATGGTGCATGTGTTGTTTGAGGCTCCCATGCCAAGACCTATAACCACTGAGTGAACAACAATTCCAAGTTCTAATACCTGCATTTCCAATATTCACTTGCTTACAATAATATTAAATTATGTATTCACCTGCTTAAATTATCACCTGGATTCCTGTGGTATTTTGAAAATCTTCCCCACATATATATAACTGAGTTTTATTATTTTGGTTAGATTTTCCGAGTGGATATACTGAGAAGAGTTTGTATATAATTTGAATCACATGTCTCATGAGTCAATTAATACAATACACCAGGTATACTAAGATGAGTTTCTCTTTTTATATTGTTCTTCTTGATTATCCTCACCGAATTTTGGACTTTCAGCTTTATAATTAAATTCCTTATATTTTCTTTATTAAAAACTTTTCTCCTAATAAGTGTGTCGGTACTTTTTTTATATATTGTTTATCTTTATATTATAAGACTCTCAACATTATACTTAAATTCCTAACAATTTTTTTAAATAAAAAATAATAAACTTAATTATATATATAATTATTTATAAGGATTATGATAATATTTTTTTTTTTTGCAGGGAATTACCAGAGATATAACACTTGAAAATCCACACAAGTCCCAGAAGGAATTACTTAGGATATGATATCTACTAGCTTGATGTTGGGTGAGAATAACTGCACATATCTTACTATAATGTAGTGTGACTAAAATTGATTTAAACAATTACATAAATAGACTTTGATGTATTTTGAAAACCTATTAATTTGAATTATCTTTTAGTTGTTTAGTACCGTTTAGTGAATTATAATTCTAATAATTATATATTAACGCAAAAACATTTTAACAAATAAAAGTGATATTATTTAATTTAAAATATACATTGCAAAAATACCTAGTTTTTTTACTTCTTCTATTATACAGTTTAATAATATATAATGATAGACAATGTAAAATATATATTAGATAAATATTTATGGCAAATCACTATCTGATTAAAATACCCTAATTACGGATGATTCAAAAGCTTCAAAGGAGTTATTATATGATCTAAAATCACCGTGTCCTTGTTCAGTAATTTCTGATGACAAATCTTTGACAGAAATAGTGAGTAACAAAACTGTGTTTACTTTGCATGAAGAAACAATCTTACCATGGCAACAACACGATAACGTAGAAGTTGTGAATCTTGCCCTTCTGTTTTGCTCTCAGGTTGGTGGTGGTGGTGGCCATGGAAATGACCAAAGTTAACAACAGCACCCATCTCTTGGTCTCCACCACCTGCAGGGCTGCTCTCAGCTGGAATAATCTCAGTTCTACACTTCTTGGTATAAACACTAGTGGCCAAAGAGTCCACCATCATCGTTATTATCGCAGAAAACATAGCCACAAGTCCCGAAAACGGAAACTCATGCCACGGTTTCTCCTTCAGACAATCAGACCACAACATGTCAAAGGAATCGGGAAGCACGTGCATGAAGCCCGTTCCAAGAATTATACCAGCCGCGAAGCACTTCACAATTATGAAGAGATCGTTTTCAGGGCTCAAGGCTGGGACTGAACGTGTAACTAAGGGTAGTGTCACACCAATTATGCTAGAGACTAAGATGGTGAATATGGCTATGACTTTTAGTGGCAGGGCTTTCTTTTTGTTGTTGCATGTGTTTGCTGATTCAGCTTCACAATCAGCCAGGGCTTGAGGTGTGAGAAGAGTGAAGAGAATGAAGAAAACAAAGATCATCTTGAAGAGAGTCAGTGAAGTAATGGCCATTGTTTTTGTCTTTCTCAAACTCTATAGGTCACTCATTTCTCACTGTGACTCTTTATATAGACCATGTTTTTCTTTAATTAATAGCAGTAAACAAGTGCACCACACATCATATAATAATTCCACGATGGATGCATAACACCAACTATAATGTTATTACTAAACAAGTAACCGTACAAAATGGTACTACGGCAAGGATCACAGATGAATTGCAATAGAATATTATAAAGAAAATGTTTGTATCTAGAAACGGGTACTGAAGTCAATGCATATGATCATAGACGGAGGCAAGTGGAGATAATTTAGGTTTTGTATAAACGAATAAAGATATGAAGCGTTTCATGGATCATGCTGTGTTGAAGGAGTCAGATAATGATGCTATTTATAATCCGTAGCACTGGTTTAAAAAATTTGATTAAAAGAAGAAGTAAACTGCTAGGTGGGTGCGACCCTGATAAAATATCCGAATTCATCACTTGATGTTGTTTGAGATGAGTGCATCGTGTCTCTTTCCCTCATGTCCATTTGACTATGTTTGCTATGGATATAGGGTTTAATAAATAACTTTATCTCATTAGACTATAATAGATAAACTAGTATTTCAACTTGTAATTTATCACTATATTATTATTCTTAATATTAACACTATGCATTAGGTCAAACTTCAAAAGAATTATTATATGATATAAAAAAAATATTACAAAATAATAGTATTATTTTATGTAAAAATCAAACAAATGTGTCATGTTATGTCAATTAAGATTAATTTATCAGTTTGTTCGACCACTAATTTATTATATATTACTTTAAGTAACAACTTATTAATAGCTTAAAAATTAGTTTATTATTACAATTTATATA
>Ga0099824_1006357_pt1 | contig 16260 bp, 7 predicted proteins | sample SiratrowhiteBW_FD_76837 | JGI IMG/M metagenome (GOLD analysis project Ga0099824, IMG submission 76837) | Root nodule microbial communities of legume samples collected from California, USA - Siratro white BW | ecosystem: Host-associated > Plants > Roots > Nodule | place: USA: California...
AAAAAAAAAAAAAAATAAAAAAAGAGATATAAAATATTTTTTTATCTATATATATAAAAAAACAAAGAGATATATATATATATATATATATATATATATATATATATATATATATATATATATATATATATATAACTGGTATTAAAGATCATCCATTTCATTTTTTGAACAAAAATAATCATCATGAAATTATGTATTTAAACCAAATGTTCTGCCGTACCAACTAATAAAGGATGCATTTTATGAGTTATTTTTATTTAAGGAAAAATTAAAAGTTTTAATAAGATAAAAGTCTAAAATTATAATTACATACATGAAAAACTATCCAATTATATCGGTATAAAATTTCTCAATTATCAGAATTTTAATAACTTTAGAGAGAAAACAAAAAGATAAATACTACAAACCATTTAAGTTTAAAGATACAAAGAAAAATTTTAAAATACAAAAGTTGGTATTTCAGAAAATATTAACATTTCAATAAAGTTTATAATTTAAAGGAATTAAAATTAAAATTTTAAAGAAATATAAAAGTAAGTCCAAGTAATAAAAAAAAGGCCTATTTCAAGAATAAAGGAATACAATAACATAAGTTCTCTCCCTTTTAAGATTGGAAACCCACATTCACAACACTAAAATCAATAATCGCTAGAATGGTCTAGTCATACAATTTTCCATTATATTATATTGGAAGACAAAAATTAAAATTAATTTTTTTTGTAATAAGTTAATAATAATAATACTAATACTAATAATATTGGTTATAAATATTAATAGTGTTATTATTGATAATAATATTAACAATAATAATATAATTAATAAAAAATATAATAATAATATTAACATATAATATTAATAATATTATTATTAATATTAATCATATTAACAATAATACTAATTATAATACTAATCATATAAATAATAATATTAATTATTAATATTACTTATGAAAAAATTTGTGGGTAACTGATCCAAATCCATAGATAAACTATTTATAATTTTTTTTAAATAAATACTTATGAATTTAAATTCATAGGTAACCTACATATTTAGATTTTGTAAGTAATCCTAAATATACTTATGAATTTTTATCCGTATGTAGTAATTTATAAATAACTTGGAAGTTTCTTATAGTGGAAGGAACTCCCACTTTCACCACCACGAGAGGAGTTACACTAATTTTGTAAACTCCTACTATTATATTTATATGATGAAGACTGGTACCCAAACATTGATAATAAAACAAATTCTTCAACAAAAAAGAAGAAGGACACACTCCAAACAAAGAAACAACATGATCTAGCCAACTACATAAAAGGAGAAAATCTCACTGTAGTGGTTATACCATTATATAGGTATTCTAAATGAGATTTAATGTATAACACTTTATTTGCGAAGTCATCACCCACTTAACGATGTCAAAAAATCTAACAAAATAGACTGTATTGAGTTATTTTAAAAAAGATTGGAACCACATTAAATAAATTAAAAAGTGAGGGATAAAATTAATTTTTGACTTTTTATATAAAGACTAAAAGTGAAATTAATGTATATATATATATATATAACTGGTATTTCGTTAAATCATCCCATTTCATTTTTTGAACAGAAATAATCATCATGAAATTATGTATTTAAACCAAATATTCTGCCCTACCAACTAATAAAGGGTGCATTTTATGAGTTATTTTTATTTAAGAAAAATTTAAAAGCTTTAATAAGATAAAAGTCTAAAATTATAATTACATATATGAAAAACTGTCCAATTATATCGGTACGAAATTTCTCAAATATCAGAATTTTAATAACTTTAGAGAGAAAACAAAAAGATAAATACTACAAACCATTTAAGTTTAAAGATACAAAGAAAAAATTTAAAATACAAAAGTTGGTATTTCATAAAATATTAACATTTCAATAAAGTTTATAATTTAAAGGAATTAAAATTAAAATTTTAAAGAAATATAAAAGTAAGTCCAAGTAATAAAAAATGTCTATTTAAAGAATAAAGGAATACAATAAGATAAGTTCTCTCGCTTTTAAGATTGGAAACCCACATTCACAATATTAAAATCAATAATAGCTAGAAAGGTCTAGTCATACAATTTTCCATTATATTATATTGGAAGAGAAAAATTAAAATTAATTTTTTTTGTAAGATATATATATTTAGTTTAAGTATAAACTAACTTATAAAAATGTTCTCATAATTTTTACTTTTTGATACAAGTAAAAGAGCCCAATATGTGAGATACACACAATCATTCATGCTGTGTAAGTTGAAAAGTGAAAACAGGGTTGTAAAAAACATGGGCATGCTTAGAATTTGAATGATGCAAATCAATGTTGAGAGGCATGAGTGATGCTTGGCCATAAATGTACAACCATCCGTATTTTACATCGACCTGAATATATTTTCTATTTCTTTCGTTTTCTGTTTTCCACTCTCCTTAATGAGAATCAGAATTTCACACCTCACACATACTTCACCAGAAAAAAAAAAAAAAAAAAAAATCATGGCCATCACTCTCGTTCATGTGTTGACTTGGCTTTGGTCCCCCACTGCATTACCCTTTTATTCTTCCCCTGTGTACTTGTTATAGCTAGCCCATTAGCACCAGTTATGAGTTCCACACGCACAAGTGTGCACAACATATATACTGTTTGTTTCTTCTAAAGGCCCTTTTTCTTGTGTTCTCCAAAACAATAATGTGTAGGACAGTTGTGAAGAATTTCATATGATATGAATAGACAAAAGTTTTGTAGTAGTGCTAGAGAATTCTTGTTGCTAAAGAATGATAGTGCATACAGCTGCATGGTTGATAAGATAAGAGGAATAATATAAATCAATATCTGATTCAAGAGCATGGAAGGTGATGTTGGTCCCCAAGGTTTGGCAACCCATGAATAAAGTCTTAAATCATAGACTTGTTTTCACGGCACACTTTTTTGTCATATATATGTTTTTCCTTAAACTCTTAGGTTTTTTTTTTTTTTAACCTACATGTACTTAACCTAATTTCTTCAAATTTTAGTTTAAGAGATTGAATGTTTTAATATATATTTTCTCATTCACATGAAGTTAAAATTTAAGTGGGAATAACATTTTTTTTAAAAAAAAGAGAAATTGTGTATCAAACATAAGTTTTGTGGCATATATGTTGGATTCGGGAAATACAGAAAAACTAGTATTAGTACTAGCTTTTTTTTCTTTTTCTTTGATTTGTGGCTTGTCGTTTTTGCTACCACTTTTCATCGGATATTTACGGGTAAGAAACAGACAGAGGTATTAGATTCTCTTAAATTTCACACACATAAGTCTAATAGAAAGCTGACTTGTTTTTTGTAAAGATCATACCCGAGCCAAGTTGAGTTTCAGAATCCATTAGGGTTATTGTCTTTTAAACTTCTGATATGTTTAATTAATTTTCATTTAATATAAAAATTCATACATATAGTTAATACTTCCCTGCTTCTTCTTTTACAGTCTTTTTTGGAAGTTAGTCACCATGAGTGGCTCTTATTTTCCTTGTATTATGTTATGTTAATTTAACCGAATAAATGTTTCAATGTACTTTTGTTTTTTCAGGTAGTTCATACTTAGAGTTTGTAACATCTTGAAATGTTCAAGAGTAGCATTGTTTGAAGAAAAAGATTGGAATTTTTCACTCATGTTTTTCTTTCCCATGTAGCACACAGTAGAAAAGAATTAACAGGTAGCATGATTTCCTCTTTACACAAATATCGAGATAGTCAAATTTTGGCTGTTATCTTACGGAAGTTTTTCAAAAACCAAATTTCTGTCTAGAATTTTGTTTCCTTTTAAATCGTAAATATAAATATAATAAATATGATAATTATAAATAAATGTAACAATTATTTTAAAAATATAATTCTTTAGTTTTGTGTTGAATTAAATTATTTAATATGAATATTGATTCTATTTCTAATTAAAGAAAAACAGAAAATGAAGTAAAGTTAGAAATAAATAAATTTATTATTTGAAATTAAAAAATAAAAACGATATTTAAAAAATGTATTGAATAATAAAATTAATTTTTTACTTCACAAACAAAAAAAAATTGATTAATGAATTTTTTATTGTGTGGTTATATTTTTGACATATGAAAATGTAGATAATTAAAATTTGTGTTTAATAAATATGATGGAAGAGATTAGAAGATTCATTGTTATTTTTTCAAAAAACTTGTAAATATATAATTTTAACAATAAATTTATTTTTAATTTAAATTCATAATGTTAATACTAATTTATATAGAATTAAATGAAATTGAAATGGAAGAAATGTAAAAAGCATATAACAAAAATATTCGTTGGTTTGATAAAGTCGTGTTTGAATTCAAATTATGAGTATAAGTAAATGATTTACTGTTTTGTTTGAGTTTAATGACATATTACAAAAATAAGACATAATTATTAATGGGAAGTCTCAACGTTTAGGATTGTTGAATCAAAGATTTCTTGTGTGTCCAGTCCTTTGTAATAGAAATATTGCTTTGGGCAACCTTGTTTTCTAGTGTCCATTTCAGTCCTAATTCATGAGAATTTTTGACAACCTTTAGAACTTCTTCAGGGATTGAGGTAGATTTATTGATCGTCATGTGTTGACTAGTAAGCTTCCCAAATAAAATTTTGCAGACTTTGTTTACTTCATCTAGCTTATAAACAGGATTGATGTTTATGCCAAAATCGTAGTGGGGGTATTTGTACGTAGCAAAGACATGAAAATAGGATAGATGAAGTTTCTAGAACTTTTCACAATTGCACCACCTTTCTTCTAGTTTATGACAATTTTTTTAGTTGAACGAACCTATCTAGGGTTGATTATCTCCTTCACCAAGAACATTATGATACTTTTGTCAAATTCAAACACTTTGTGAGTGCTTTATTTTGAATGAACACTTTCCAATGCCTTTGGAGCAACTTCTAAATAGATATGACCGACATTAATCGTTTTGATCACTTTACTCCTTTTTGTGTTCAAAATTTGTTAAGCATGAAAGATATCAAAAGATTCCTTGTTGTTTTCTGGACAAAAATTAAGGGGTTATGATAGGTTGGTAGTCAATTATCACCTTTGTCTACCTTCATCCCATGTAAATGCCCACTTATTTCTAGGAAATTTGTCAATTCAAATTGTAGTTTTTGGATTGACTTCCCTTATTATGTTGCAATAGTAATTATCGTGAGACTAAATTGTTGAGTGTGCCACATATGCAATAAAATAAGTTAAGTTAGAAAGTTACACACTTAATTTCAAAATATTTTTATGTGCTTACCCATACTGAGAAGATCCTTCTTAAGTGCGACATTTCTAAAACACCTTGTGAAGTTTTATGTAATGTGTCGATTGCAATATGCATACACAAAGTTACCTTAATTTCACCCACTCCCTTCTCTTGTGCATGTGTTATGGATGAAGTTGTGATGACCCAAAATTAAGCATAATCCATCCTAAGGTGTTAGGTACCTTCTTAAGTTTCTTACAAAAAGAAAAAATAAGCCCTAACAATCTCACCTTCAAACACATCAAAGGAGATCGGGAGTATGTTATTTCTCCCATTTTGTGCAATTGCCACTAAGAGGGTTCCTTTGTAGTTTTCATACATAAATGTCTCGTTAACTTTTGCTAATGGCTTGTAGAATCCTAACCCATCAATACATGACTTGAAGGTGCAAAATAATCTTTTAATTTAGTCTTTGTTCTGCACTAACTCCTTGCCATAATATGTGGGTTATATGGTTATTTAGTACTTTAACCAAAAACAAACTCTAACATGTCTTGCGATAGAATGAGTAATTTGTGGAATGATACTTCCCAATTCTTATAAACATTCTCAATATCATAGTGTACTCAAGACAGGACTTCATATGTGAAATTTTTGTTGTAATTGGAGTTGATGGGTAAGTATCTATAATTTCTCAAATGTTTTGTGCAATGATGCATGATCCTAACTTATTGTGATCCAATGAAATACAAAGGATTGCTCAGTTGTGAATTCCTTCCAACTTTTGAATCTCCCATCCCTAGTACGCAATATTGCTTAACACCTCTAATTGTAATAATCTTGTATAGTTTGAATGTGTGGTTGTGAAAGTGCAATGATTATATGCAACCTATTGAGTGAGTCCAATAGTTTTTATTTGTTGTGGAATCACATTCCCTCAAATAATGTTCCCATTTGATGTTCCACAGACTCATGATCTAAAGTATGCAAAAACTCAACATGTAATTCTTTATTAAGGGTTAAGTATGTTGTGAGTTTTGAGGATGAATATAAGACTATGGTAAATACGGACGAAGTTGTTAATTCTATAGAAGGATATTTGTGTTGTCATCATCATTTTCATGTTATGAGAGGATTTCATCCTCATCATCGCTAAAAGGTTGTAAGGATGTTGATGAAATTCAAACAACTTACTTTTTTGGTGGTGGTTAAGATAATGGTGATGTTTTGGCTTTGGCTGTGATAATCAGAGGTGGGGGGAAAGATAATAATTGAAGTGAATTAACTAGTAAGAAATTGAATGTATTACTTTATATAAACTTCCCAATCTCCAAAATATGTTGGTTCAAATCAAAGGTTGTTAGGATAATTTGTTTCTGTAAGGGTTGTATCTGCTGACTAAGAAGTTGTTCTAGTGGAATTTTGACATTTCAATGTAAACAATTGAAGAATTGCCTTGTTGGAAAGTTGGACATAACTCAGTGGCATAAAAATTTGAATTTTTGATTTGGATGTCAACTACAACACATAAATCTTCCTTATCTTGTAGTTGCGTCATTGTGTAGTTGACATTCCCAATATTGATTCAATCAAGGTATCAATACATGATATTCAAAACCTATTCACCTGGTCCACATCCACGTCTCTGCAACACACTATTATGAAAGAATTTGAGACTAAAGTAAACTAAGATGTGGTGAATTGGCTTTTAAAACTTTCTTAAAAAGATTAATTGCTTCTTAAGTTCTTTTAAAAACAAGTCTAATAAAAAAACATTTTACTCACAGAAAAACTTTTAAAGATTTGGTTAGCATATTTTTGCTCATATTTAGAACATATAATCTTAGGTTTCTTAGTGTTGGGTAATTTGAGGGGGCAAAATCGGGGAGATCTCACAAGAATGAGAACTGAGCCAAACCCACACAAGGGAATGACACCACCTTCAACCCAAAACCTCAGGGTGGGTTGTTTCTCTCCTTGTGAGGCCCAAACCCATTATGTTTTGATGTGTCTATGACACATGACAGGCCCAATATAATGCATCATTATAATTAGGGTAAAAGGATAACCCTGAGAGTGTGTAACCGTGAGAGCAACCACTTTGAAGAAAAGACGGAGAGGTAATTCCCAGCTACTTCCTATAGCAACCTATGCTAGTTGTTTTGAAGATCCAACGGTGAAACCTTGTCTGATTGAGCTGCAATTTTTATTGAAGATTCCTCACTCAAATTTCTTCAATTTGGACGGTGTGATTGTCTACTGAAGGTCTTTAGAATTGTCAAGAATTTTATGAAGAGCTGTTGTCTGCAGCAAGTTCCTATTACCGTCAGTCTTGGTTGTTTCAGAAATCCAACGGTTAAATCTTCTCCAATTGCTCTGAAATTTTGACTGGCGTTTTATCACTCATAGTATGTTGTTTTGGACGGTCGGATTTGAGATCGGAGCTGTAATTTGTTTCCAGAAAATTCATGAACGTTGTCTATTTTTCTGGTGGCGAGATTTTTGAACTCTTCCTTATTAATTTCAATTTGTTGATATTTTGGGCCATTGTTGGTGACCGTTTTGAGGATTAGGAAGAGTTGTATTGATATGCTCTGTGATTAATTTTGTGAGGCTCATTATACCTTTGTTTTGGTATTAGTGGAGTATTTACCGTCCTGTGGGTTTTTTTATCTCTATTGAGAGGTTTTTCCCACGTTAATTATTGGTGTTGATTTATTCTTCTGTTTTGACTGCATATTGGTTTTGTTTGGATTGATTGATTGCGTTCAGGGTGTTTCCATATTGTTTTGATAAAAGTGAATCTTATTACTTCCGCTGCTTGACTCCCATCACTTAGACGATAATTGAGAATATATCAAGTATTTTAATTGGAGCTTACCCAATTGGTTTTAATTGAACCTTAACTGAGATTACTGATTAAATTCATATTTTTAACCTTATTAACCTACTTGTCTTGCTTTGATGATATCTTGATATATAATTGGTTAATTTTTGTGATTCCAATGCATTTAAAAGCTAGGATTTTGAGCTTGATAAACGAATAAAATTTGAAGACTAAAAATTGAAGGTAATGAATACAATAAATTGTCTGGTTATTCAAGGCCTGTTGGAAAGATAAGTGGATACAAAAATTTGAGAAATAAATCTACAAAATTTGGAAAAGAGGAAACAAAATACGAGAAAGAGCATAAAATCTACACAATCTCAAACAAAATCTAAGAAAAAGAATATTGAAAAGAAAATTCTAAAACAAAACTTGAATATGAAATCTACAGGGAAAGAAAGCCTATAAGAAGACACAACACACTGCACATTGGGGGAGGCTTGAGACCTAATTGCACCATTTTCGTACTCTTTTATTTTATTCTTTGTAATTCTTATGTTTTACCTTCACATGGATGGCTAAACATTTCTAGTTTGATTTTATTGTGATTTAACATTGAATTTTGAGGTTGTGCAATTTAATATCGTTCTTCAATTTTTAAACAGACTATGTTAGATAGTTTGATCTATTCAAATTTTGTAGGAATTGTTTTTGAAAAAACTTGTTGAAAATTCGATTATACTTTGTAATTGAAATTCTTGTTTAGTTTGTTTTATTATGAATAATCTCTTGTTTGCTTAAGTAAAGAGGTAAAATACTAAAATTCTCACATCTATATCCATGGACATGGGTGAGGAACTTAATCAATTGATCGATACTTGTTTAATTAATTTGTGAATTGATTGACACTGGTTTAGTTAATTCACCTTCGCTTGGAAATGGGATGAATGATATATGTATGTCAATTGATTACGGATTGAATAATGAATGAAATCGAGAATTAATTTGCTTTAGTCTTGGCTTTTTAATTTTTTGTCTTCAACAACAAACAAACCCCTTTTTAGTTAGATGTTCTTACTAACTCAAACTACTACCACTAAAAGATTTTTCAACTCTATTTTATTGAATTTGTAATTGAATTCTTTGGGAGACGAATTAGGGTTAACTAACCTTATCTGTACTCTAGTTCTATTGAATTTTCATGCAGTAAATGGTTTATGCTAGGCATTAGACAATCCAATACATTGCATTAGACGGTTTACAACTGATTGGAAATGATAACGATCAAAGATGTTGAAGTTCAACATGTCATACGAAAGCTTATAAAGTTTAACATCTAAAATCGTTAGTAAAGATGAAAATGGTAAGAAAGTAGATCAGACGATTTGCAGAGGTATGATTGGATCTCTACTCTATCTTACTTCCATTAAGCCCAAAATTATGTGTAGAGTGTGTCTGTGAACAAGATTTTAGTCAGATCTTAAAAAGTCTCATCTTAAAGTTGTTAAACGGATATTTTGATATCTTGTGGGAATCACTAACCTATGTATATGTTACAAGAAAGATTTAGCTTCAAATTAGAAGGGTTCTACTACACATACTATGCTAGAGATTGTGTTAAGAGTAAGTGCATGAAAGTTGTCAAATCCTTAGAGTTTATCTCATATCTTGGTCAAGCAAGAAACAAATATCGATCGCTTTGCCCACCACTGAATTATATATGTCAATTGTAGGGTGTGGTTCTCAACTTGTATAGGTTAAGTCTCAAGTTGAAGATTATTCTAGTTTTCAAAACAATATACTTGTATACTGTGATAACAAAAATGGAATCAACTTATCTAAGAATCCAATCCAACAATAAAAGGCCAAGCATATAGAAGAGTGGTATCATTTCATTTATGATTATATCTAGAAAATCTATTTTGATTTACATTTTGTTAAAATTGATCACCAATGGGTTGATATTTTCACCAAAGTACTACCTATTGAAATATATTTTCACCAAAGTACTACTTATTGAAAATCTATTTGTTTAACTCACGTTCGGAAAAATCAAGCAAAGGAATTAAAGAAGTAAATGGAATTCAAAGGAAAAATGGTGGCTTGCATGAAGAAAGGAAATTTTTGAACAAAACATCACAATCCATAGGCTGAAAAGGCTAAAGCCAACGCCTTCTCAAGCATATCCAAGACTGAGATAGACTATAGTGTTAAACATTGCTCTCTTATCAAGCTTGGCCGCCTTGGTGTTCCAAGGTGTCTTTTGAAGAAGATATTGGAATATAAGCACAAGCTCTTGTCGCATACATCAATGGAGAGGCATGTTTCAGTACATGGTCATCTCATTCCAACATTCCTGAGTCATAAAAATCTCATTACGGTGTACTCAACCTCAAACCAAATTATGTTTCTAAAATGGGTTGTTGTATGGGAACAATGAACCATGCCCTCATCAGATCTTCCATTCAATACTTCTTTAAGCTTGATTGAGATAATCACTTTATCCCACTCCATAGAAATCATCACATCGTGGATCAAACAGACAAAGCTTCGACTTGTTCCATGGTTCGTTTCCATTAATCCTCAAAACCTTTCAGCAGGTGAGGATTTTTATGAATGGGAAGAATATGAAGACATGTACATGATACAACCAATGGGACATCAAATGTATGAACAAGGGATTAAATGATAACAAGTCTTCAGAAGAATCAATATCTTCTGAAAAGCAAGTGTTTTGCTTGCAGATCTGTGCATCATTGTCTCAATCCTTCCATCTCTTACAAGCTTGCAGTAGATCATTCTCAGACACGAGGACCATTTGACTTCTACAAGCGTAAAGAGGTATTGTCAAATGAAGAAAAAGATGAATGACCTTATCATCTGAACAAGAAGTATCTATGTTGTCATTTCTCGTGGAGAAATACGTAGATCTTTGCCAGTCTCATCACATGTATGTGTTCGACAGATACAAGTTTTGTGCAGACTATTCAAGCAGTCTTGAACGAGAAGAGAAACCTCCTTAAATATGTCAACTCCCTTTCATCCATACCTTTTTGTTGACATTATGTTCTTGCCATCGAGTGCTCAGATATGACTAAGGAAGACAGAATATTACCATCCTCTTCTCACAGCAAAAACCTTCTAATATAATAAAGCATATGCCATATTTCATGTTCTTCTTCAATGATGTTTTGCTTTTCTGTTTTCTTTGAACGAGTGTGTGGAACTTCACGAAAGCATGTAGGTTACAAAAAGAAACACACAATTTTGGTTGGAGATGGAATATGAGGTTTAATTCTAGGTGAGGTTGGGCCAACATGTTAGGAGGATTCTAGAAGTTTTCAAGAAAGGAGAATGTTTTAAAAAGAACCTTGAAAAGTAGAATTAGCTTTATGAATTGGCAGCATTTTATCACTCTCATCAAAGTTTTGTTAGTATAGCCATTATTTGAAATTTTGTTATCATATTACAGTGGCCTCCCAAGTATAATATGCCTAGTTTTCGTAGGAGCAATATCAAATAAAATATAGTCAAAATATTTTCCTATGGAAATAGGTATATTTACTTGTTTTTTTAACTACTATACTACCATCACCGTTAATCCACTCAAGCTTGTAAGATTTAGGATGGGGTTTAGTAAGAAAGGCTAACTTCTTCACCAATCTAGCACTACAATAATTACAACTAGAACCACTATCCACAATGACACAACAAGTATAATAAAAAACTTTACATCTTATGTGGAATAGATTCTCTCATTGTGACTCTAGTTCAATCAGATGATTTTGAAGAAGCCTTCTTGATAATAATAACTCTCTTTCATAGGGAATGGTTTCCTATTCAAACTCTAAAACTTCTTCTTCATTAGGTGAAGAAGGAATGTTATACATGTTCTTTGTGTCTTCATCTTTTAAAACCAAACTTCTTTTGTGAGGATACTCAGAATAGTAAAGTCCTCTTTCAAGACACTTAAAGCATTGGACAACTCTTGTTTTATTGTCCTTAGAATAATCCCTATACTTATTTTTATCATTTGATTTTCTTTTTATTTTTCTTTTTCTCTTTCCTTTTCCTATGGCCTCTCATAAATAGATTTAGAGAAGTCACTCTCCATCTTGAATTCCCTCCTAGAATAGGAAGTATTTAGTAATCTCTAGCTTTTCTCTGTAGAATGTTCTACTCTAATACACAGTTGAACCAAATAATTTAAGTCATTATAAGGAAGCAGTTCAAACCTATCCCAAATTTCATATTGGTGGCCACTCTAGAACCTAACCATTACTATTTGTGGTTCCTCTCTAATCATCGCCATCATTAATAACAACTTCATTTTCTTCTATACTCAGCACTCATATCTCTTTGTTGGAATCTTTATAAATGGACATAGGTTTCTAATTTTAATTTATAGTTAAAAATGGTAGAGAAATTAATGAGGATGTTGTACATAGCATACAAGCGTGGGAAGAGACATTTAGGGCTTTTTTTTTATTGCAAAGTACCTGCAAAACCCAAAGGATAATTTATTATATTATGACAAACTTGGGGAACCACTAAAGGCAATGACTAAAGTTCCTAATTGGATACATATTAATTGAGTGGTTTTCTAGAATAGTTATGCTCGTAACTCAGCATACCAAAAAAGGTCAGACTTAAGAATGGACATAAAAATGTGAGAATAGTTTTCAGAAACTTAAGAAAAGATTAACCAAGTTTTTTGTGTTGGCATTACCCGATTCCATTTAACATTTTATGATATCTTGTGATGCTTCCAAAATAGAGTTAGGATGATTTCTTAAGCAAGATAGAAGGGTGGTGGCATATGCTTTTAGGCAACTAAGAACACATTAGAAAAATTACTCAGCCCTTGATCTAGAACTAGTTGTTATTGTTTTAGCATTTAAAATATGGATACATTAGGTGAGGATTGGAGATCGGACGATTATGGAGCCAACAAGAAGAAAGTGATGCAACTTGGGAATAGAAAAAGTAATATAAAAAAATGTATTCCCATTTCTTTACAACCAAGTGAATGTCGGGAACGAAATTCCTAAAAAGATGGGAGTAATGTAACATCCTTACTTTTAAATAAATATATTAATTATTTTATTATTACCTTAAAATACGAGATAAAAAATCTTGCACTTTATTTCATTCTCGTTTTACAAAATATTTTGTATTTTATATAACATTACAAAATAAATCAAGTAGATTTTAAGAAATATTGTAACTAAATAAGATGAAAATAATAATAATAATAATAATAATAATAATAAATATAAATATAATAATATATTGATATTATGAATAAAATAAATTCAGGAATATTTTTAAAAATAAAAAATGAAAATAATAATTAAAAATAAAATAAAATAAACTAATGTGTGCGTGATTAGGAAAACATGATCTTATTCTAATACTAATGAAAATCACTAGTTCTCTTAATAAGAAGTTCTAGGAAATCCTATGAAAAGATATGGATAGGCTATAATCAATCTAAAATTAATAAAGCATCAACCAGTGCATTATCTAATCTTCATCCTAGAGCGACTAATAGTTATGCATCCCATTATTATAAAACATCTACTAACTATTTTATAGAAACTTTCAAGAATAACTTTAAAAGGAATTCTTGGAAGAAGACAAACATGAAAGGCCCAAAATAGTGTGAGTACCAAAAGAGAAAATTCTTCCTCTTGTATATATACTAAATTCAAACATACTCAAAGTTTGGAATTGGGAAAATAAATGTTCACTGTTCATAAAAAAAAAGAAAGAAAGAAGAGACAAAGATGATGAGATTCGTTAAATTGATCAAATAAGAATGAGATGTTCATATTTTAGTTATAAAAGTTCATCCAAAATCGTATCATTTGTTATGTCTATAAGATAAGTGTTTTTTTTTTATTGCATTCACTAATATGGAACTTTTACATATTAGACCGTCTAAGATATATTTTATTAGATGGTCTAATAACGTTTATAAGCATTTAATGATATGTCATGCCTAAGTCTCTTTAATTTTGTTTTATTTTCTATTATTATTTAGTACAATATTTTCTATTTTTAAAAAATAATTAAACATTATTGCAGAAAAAATTATTTATTTATTTTGCAAGTCTAAAATTTCTGAACGATGTTCTTCTCTGTTTTATTTCAGTTCTTTCTTTGAAAAAAAAAATGCGCTGTTTTTTATGTTAAATGGTTTCAAAGTTTGAAGATATAGTTGTGCAGTTTTTTTTTTTTTTCATGTTTCAAATTCCTTTTAATGCTGAATTTGATTCAAATTCTTTATTAGCACTGATTTCTTTTAAAGTGGCTTCACCAGATGTGTTGTTTTCATTTATTCTTGTCCATGCTTCTAAATTTGATTCCAAAAATGTTTTTCGTTGACTTTGCTGTAAAATGGTTTCCGATTTTTATTTAATTCCCCTTTTCACGGAATCATTTCTGCCATTCCAAATCTTTGGTTTCTCAAATTTTTTGCCATGCAGATTTTTTCAACCAAAACAAATGTTTTCAAGAAAGTTTCTAGCCATTTGAATTTTTTTCAACAATCAATTCTTTCTCCTCTAATATTTAAATTGTTTTCTGATTGATTTAATTTTAGAAAATGTTTTTCTTTTATCTGAGCTGCAAATTTCACTTATAATAGAAAATTATATAAAAGTGATTAAAGAAATAAGTAACATAGCCCAAATATTTGATTTGAAGACCTATAAAATTATTGGGCTTGGGTTCTCCATTAACATATATAAAAAAAATTGAAGTCACAAACCTTCACTGCACCCTCCTCCACGTTATGACGCTTTCTATTCTGAACCCTTTTTCGATCATGTCAAAAAAGGGGAGGAAAAGAAAAAATAATTGGAGAGATCTTTAAAAATTGTTTATTGCTTTTTCTTTTGTTTCGGAATTGCTTGTTAAATAAATATTGTTTCCGCAGTTTGCCAAATTAGATCATCTTTATGTTTAATATATTGATATTATAATAATTTATAAGACTTGTAGTTTTTGTTAGATTAAAAGAGGGAAAGTTCTTGAACCGGCCTCGAAATCTTGTTTAGTAAACTTTGATATGATGTATCTAAATATCAGGAATAAGTACACATAAATTTAGACGACTAATTTAGATAAATTTTGATTTATTATTATTTTATTAAATTAATTTTATTTAAAATTAAAAGATGAAAATTAAAAATACTAAATATTTTGAAACTGATGGTAAAGATCAACTTAATTTCTATTTGCTTTTTTTAAAATAGTTAAATCATTTTTATGTAATCAAAGTTGTCTAATATAAAACTATCTTTCAAATAAATTAATTTTGATGAAATAAATTTGTTTTAAATAATATTTTCCAGTTTTGTACTTATGTTGTCAACATAATTTTTATAAGGAAAAATTTTTTCTTTTAAATTATTTCTTATAAAATATTAATCAAGTTTATTGCAGAATCAAAATTAGATAAATATTTTTCAGTTTGATTCCTAAACGATCACTCAATCAATCTTAACCTTTGAAAGACTCGTTACTTATCTTTATAAACATCTAACGGCTAGTTTTTTCAAAGTTACAAATAGAGAAACAATTTTACTTTGAGGACAACAAGAATTTGAAGAAAAAAAAATACACAGTTCAATAGGTTGAAAAATAGAATGTTTACTGCACATATGTTATAAAAAATAATTTACTTTAATTTATGAGAGTCTATTGCTATATTTGCTTTTAGATAGCGTCTAAAGAGTTGGATTGTCGAAACCATTGTGTAATTCTTCACTATTGTGTAATTCTTCACCATTGTGAAGTAACCCTTATGAGTTTTCATTATTCTCTCTTTTGAGTATATCTTTCAATCTTTTGAGTGATTTTGATATTAGGGAAGATTGGGGCTAGTATAACCTAAAGAGTTTTGAGTGTTCGTGATAACTTTTAGATGTTTGTGTACTCGTGATAACCTGAAGAGGTTTGTGTACTCGTGATTACCTAGAGATGTTTGAGTCCTTGTTGTAACCTGGAAAAGTTTATACTCATTGTAAATGTTTACAGAATAGTGGAACATCTTGAACGATTTGTTTAAGGGATAACTAGACGTAGCCCAAGGGATTGGAGTGTACTAGTACAAAATTGCTTCATCTATGCTTATATAATCTTGTCTTAGACGATCTTGCTTTATTGTTTTGTTTT
>Ga0099824_1006360_pt1 | contig 16257 bp, 7 predicted proteins | sample SiratrowhiteBW_FD_76837 | JGI IMG/M metagenome (GOLD analysis project Ga0099824, IMG submission 76837) | Root nodule microbial communities of legume samples collected from California, USA - Siratro white BW | ecosystem: Host-associated > Plants > Roots > Nodule | place: USA: California...
AATAAAAATTAAATTTAAGTAATACTCATTAAATAAAGTGAATTGTTTAAATAGCTATATATATATATATATATATATATATATATATATATATATAAAAATATATATATATATAAAAAAAAATATATATATATTTATATATTTTATAAAAAAATTATATTTATATATAATTTTTTATATATATATATATATTTAAATATATATATATATATATATATATATATATATATATATATATATATATATATAGCTATTTAAACAATTCACTTTATTTAATGAGTATTACTTAAATTTAATTTTTATTATTTTTAAGAAATTTAAAATTTTATATTTTAATTTAGACTAACATTATACTGGATTTATTTCTTACAACTTTTGGAATAAATAGCCGATTTAATAGAGCAACTATTGATATATTTTAAAATTCAATCTTCTACCCATTGCAGCCTTCTATCTTTTGATTTTGTAAATTTAAAATTAACCCTTTGCAACGTTCTACACTCTTATTTTTCTTTGTAAAGTTAAAATATTAGTGGTTGTTGATTGTATCTTAATGTTACTTATTAAAGATAAAAGAAATTTCAAGTTACTGAACATTAACGGATTCGAAATAAAATTAATAAAATTAAATTTTTATACTAATATTATTTTTTTATTTTACTAAAAACGAAATATGACTCTTTACCTACTTTCTATTATTTTTTATTACGTATTGTTATTTTAATTTGTAATGTCAATTCTTTAATCTAAATTACATAATAAATTAAAAATAATCCAAAAAATACTAAAAGTAGTAGAATAATTAACTGTGTGTATAAACTTAAAATAAATAATAATAAATAAAATAAAATTAAGAATAATAAAAAAATCTTAAAAATAAAAGACTAATAATAATAAAATTTAGATAAACTACAAATCACAAACTATAAACTAATTAAAATAATTTATAACTTATAAGTTAGATACTCTTAAAATAAATTATTTTAAAATGTTTCTCCAACATTTTTATGTCAATTAAATCAAATTATAAATTAGTCAAATAAATTAATAATTAATTTATTACTTTTACCAAATTTCAGGAAAGTTACGATGTAGCTACACCAATATATTCTAATATTACCTTTGAGAAATATATTCTAATATTACCTTTTGAGAGTTCCAAAGTTGTACAAAAGAAATTCATTTTGAGAGATCCAAAGTTGTTCTCCATTTCGAATCTTAATAGGTACAACTAATATTATACGGGTAAATAATTGTTTATTATATATTGTCATGTTAGTAAAATTATTAAAAAATTTCAGTATTATAATGTCTTTTTAAAGACAGTCATTTTCGAGTTAATCATATAATCACATTAACATATCACTTTGTGATTTGTAAATTGTAATCAAGATGAAACACACCTCAGTCAAATATTTAGAGTTTAATCAATAAATACATATTTTAAAAAAATAGTAAAAACAAAGAAAATGAAATATATCAATGTAGTTAAAGGGTATACTTGTAATTTATCGATAAAAATGAACTTATTTTATGTTTAAAAACTCAATATAAGAATGTCTTCTTTAAAGGCATCTTCATAGATATCTTTTTCGAAGAAATTAAATAAAATAACTTAAAAGCATATAATAGGAGATAAGTCTTATTAATCAATGCCTTCAAAATAAAAATAATCAACATTGTTTTGAATCAAAATAAAATATATATAAATTATTGTAAAAATACATCAATAATATTCATTAATAAAAAATTCACTGTTAGTTTAACGACTCTAACGAGCAACCGCTAAGAAATTAAGTCTAAAGTCACGTTTGGTTGTCTATATAGCAGTGGATTCCACATTCAGCAGTATCTCTTTGGACATTTTCTTGTCGTAGTGAATGCTACCTTCCTTGCTCTTCCCCATTCACTCTCAATCATCCCTTTTTCTCTTTTCTCTTCTCTCTCTCATTCTTCTCAATTTAGAACTCCCTTTCCTTCCAATCCATCTGTAAGTATTCCAAACGTTGATTCCTTGTTATTTTTCCTTTGTGGGTTTTCTGAATTATTTGCTATGGTTGGTGGGTTAGGGGTGGGGAGTAAAAAGCTGAAGTCTTTGGTTGAATTAGGATCTCCTTAATGAAATTTGGTTTCAAAGTCAAATCTTATAAGATTAGCTGTCTGTGCCTTTTCTTTGTTGGATCTTTCTCTGTTTAACTAACAGGCTTCTGCTGTTGGGAAATTTGAGGATTGTAGTATTTTTTTTTTTTTCTATTTTTTACTCTCCTTTATGTTGAAGAAAGCTATACGGTTGACAGATTTTGCAACTAGGCTAAGTGTGCTTGCTTCATGTCCTTGTATGGTACTTGAGAACAAGTCAGCATGTGGTGATTATGTTGAATTTCTGTTTATCTTCGCTTATTATGGATGTTTCCATTTGGACAAGAAAATTAACAGAAGGATGAGGTCCTATAGGTTTATTTTGCATGAATGAACGGTTAAGGTAGATTTTACAATGTCTCTGGCCATAGTCATGTTGGTTATTGGTCAATGTTTTCTCATTTAAGGCTTGACTGTAATAATATTAGGCTATTTGGTTTATAAAAAACACTTTTTATGATGCGTGATAAAATGAACTTATGATGTTTATTCTCTGATGTAATTTTGTTTCAGGGATATTGGTTTCTTTGAGTGCATAATATCAGCCTGAAGCTCTAAGTAATTCTTGATATCTAAAGCCACACAGGAAAAATCAGCATGCGTTGGTTGGGTCTTTCTGTTGATGTGTTCCGCCAAGTTATACAGTTGAACTTATATTGTAAAGTTATTCTGTAGATTATTATTCGCAACAATCTCTATGCTTAGCTACTGCCATGGAAGCCATTTGTTTGATCGTTTCTTCTGATAAGTATAGAATAGGCTAAAAAATAGAGTGTGAAGGAACATTCTGTATTTTGTATTTTCAGTATGTTCTCATCTCTTGTTATTCTACAGTTCTAGCTGATTCTGATTGTGTTTAGATTGGGTTATCTTCATTGTGATATTCTATCGGGCTTTTCTTCTCTGTGTACAATAACATTAGATTGATTGAGTATTGTGGTGAGAAACAAAAGAAGTTATGGTGTGCCAAGCAGCGAGCCAAACAAGATTCCGAGCATTGAAACATGAGTACGGCATTAACGGTGAAGCAACAATTATTGTTAGAGTGATAGCATGCTTTCAACCTTTGCATTTTTGTCAGGTTAGTACATATTTCTGATTGGCGTTTGCCAGTTGCAGTTTTTTTCATTTTTCTTTTTAACTGCATCCTTGGTTATGACATGAACATTATGACCATTGAATATTAAAAAGCCTCTCTTATCAGTTATTAGATTTATGAATATGAGCTCAATGAGTGACATATTCTATCTTCTGATTCTTTGCAGGCCGAGTACTTCCGTCATTTGCTTAAGCCTGTCACGTAGATTAAGTCATAATTCTTTCTCTTTAAGCTGGAGTTTGTAGTTTCCCTTTTTCCCTTTTGTTCCTTAGAAAATCAGCAAGTAATCAAAGATCTCTTACAAGAGCACCATACATCTACTGGTACTTTTTCCAATTTGGTTTTTTCATCTTTTCAACCGAAAGGGTTTCATATTTAACATTGGCTGATTGGTTCTATTGTCCTATAGGTCATTTGTTTTGTTAGATGGTTAAGGCTGACAGCTCCTTGCCTTGCCCACACCATGTGGCTTGGCAATCACCTTCTTTGAATTACTTAAGTATGCTGCCTAAACCTGGCTCATTCGGTCTCCCAACATATCTGAACTCAAGCACTTCCATCTTACCTCATGGGCTTGCAGCTCCTTCTATCCGAATTCTGAAGACTGAGCTAACAAATGAAGTGCAGGAATACCTTAAGTATCCCAACGTAGACACAAGTCTGAAACAAATGCATCTTGGAGGAGCTTTACAAAATGCAAATCCTTCTTTGCAGAAGAGGTTGCTTATCTTTGACCGCTCCGATAATAAAACAAGGTTGTTTTATGCTCCTGTCGCCCCTCTTGTCCAGAGTCATACTGTTACTGCTACGAAGTTTGCTCAAAGTTATGATGTAAATGGGGAGGAACAGGCTAGTATTATGGGTCAAAAGCATCTTGCCAGTTACGGTTTACTGGAAGAGTCTGTTAAGGAGAATGCAGATATTGAAGAAAGTGAAAAGCATGAAGATACGGAAGAAATAAATGCATTGCTTTACTCCGATGATGAAAGCAGTGAATATGATGAGGATAATTGTGATGAGGTAACAAGTACAGATCGATCTCCTTTGGCAACTAAAAGGACTTATGCCATACAAGAACAATTTGAAGACTTGAAGGAGGAGGTTGCTAGCTCTTACTGGCCTAAGAAAAGGCTGAAGTTAGTTGATGGTGATGACAATGGATCGTCCCCATGTGCGGACAAACCTACTTTGGTACAACCAAATGAAACCTTTGATTATGTTAGTGATGCTGAATCAAAGAACTCTAGTGGATGGACATATTCTGCTGATAAAACTAAAGTAGATGATTCAGTGGTGTGTGATATCAAATTAAAAAAGGATAAGATCCGAGAATCTTTGAGAGTTCTGGAGAATTTAATTCCTGGTGCAAAAGGAAAGGAGCCAATGTTAGTCATTGATCGAACCATTGAGTACTTGAAAATTTTGATGTCCCAAACTGGTTCTCCTGGGGTACAATATCACTAAGTAGTACTCACAGTCAATCAGTCAGTCAATCACATCACAGCCACTGAGGTTATAGTATGTTGGTTGGAGGACAGATCCATGGTGAAAAGATGTAGTTCTTTGAATTCTTAGTTTGTTGGTTGATTTCTTTATCTTAGCAATTTTTTCATTTTGTGTTGCTTAACCCTCTTTCTTGAGGTGTACATATATGGTTGGGAAATAAAGGTAGTGATGTTGAAATAGATAGTATTGCACTTTGGCAGTTCAGTTGGAAAAGAATGCAGGATATGGGGTTTCAATTTGTTGACCAACATGATTATCCTGTAGCTTTTTTCGGAGGATTAAAGGTCACAGATTGAAGTGATGGAGATGGTAGTGGGGGTCTTTGCTGTAAATGAGGATACTTTTTTTCTCTCAAGTGTTGCACTCTCTTGGTGATTGAATGCATGCGCATTAGGCAACTGGGGTCCCACTCTCCACCCTCCCTTTTGATTCTTGGGTTCGTGCTTTTGTCCTCTCTTTCAAGGTTGCACGCATATCATGCTGGCATATACTCTAAAGTAACAAGAAAGTTTCCTGATGTTTGGCAGAGTGAGGCTAGTGTTTCATCATGAGTTGCTGGGGCCCTTTGTTTGGAGATATAGCATTTTGTGGTAAAGGTTACTTTGTTTTACATGTTGATGGAGTGCGGAATGATGACAAGCAATTCTAGTTTCTGCTTTGAATTCATATTGGTGGTCTATGTCTCTTTTTGATGATGTTATCATGAAGCTGTCAGGTGTGATTGTATGAATAATTGGAGTGTGAATGGTTATGGAAGTGGTGTGTGCAAGTTAGAGTGTATCATGGACATAGTTTGCTGATGTTGTATCATGTTTGTAAATATAATTTTCTATCAATATGTGATTCCTAATTTCCTGTTCCTGTCTTTTTGCATGCAACTTTGCATCTAAATATGATTCTTTTAAGGAAACAAAGGGTCGGGCAAGGGTTTTATATTTCTTTTATGGGTTTTACTGAAGCAAAGATTGTAACTTTGGCTTGGTTGTTGGTTCCAATTGAGCCAGAAGTCCCTCCATGATCAGTTATACTGCTCTTACGACTTCTTTTTTCGGTGGCAACCTCCATAGCTAGAGGAGAATGAAATGATGTAGGCTAGCAGAGTAGTTCATAGTTATATAGCAATTTTATCTTACTTTATAACTAGTTGTGAATGTCTTTGTACTAGAGTTGTTATATAAATGTTGAATTGTCGTACTGATTTTTGAACCATTTCATTCGATTCAAGTAATTATTATAGATTCCAGGAAAACTAGTTGTTCCTTTTACATATTGTTTACCAAGAGACTCATTAGTATTACGCAATCATTTTTTATGACTTCCACCAAGAGGTTAACTCATTCGTATTCTTCATAGCGCAAGCTTCATGCTTCTCTTTCTTTTTTTCTTCTGTCGTTTTATTATTCTGGATTTCCCATTTTGATAAACAACTAATTATTATATAATAATATTATTATTATCATACCAAACTAACATACATATAAACATAATATAAATTAATTAAAAAAAATAAGAGAAACATAAAGTCATATCTTGGATATCTTAATAGAAATGAAGAAAGAATTGAATGAAAGTTTATCTTTAAAAGAGTTGAAGTCAATAAGTAAATAAATAAGAGTGTAATGTAAATAAATTATAAGAGAGAGTACAGGTTGAAGTGAATCTCCTCGTATTCAGGAGATTTTATTATATAAGATTAATGTGTTCATAATAACTAATTTATAATAAGGTATTTATAAAATATTTAAATTATACTTTGAATATATTAGATACCAGTAAATGAATAAATTTCTTAAGCTCAAAAGCCTGGTAATGCTGTGATTGAGCCTAATGTTGGAAGTGTGTAATATAATAAATCAATTGTTGTTGTTGCACTTATTTTTATATGTTTCGATCAATGTTTTAAAATTAACTTAAAAGTGTTATCAGTTCAGTCTGGTGTTATTTTCTAAATATCTTCAAGTCTTTTATCTTTGTATCGTTGTAAGATATTTATTATTTACTATTTTTGAGTTGTAATATGTCTCGTTACAAAGTTAAAATTCTCATGTTTTTTTCACTCTCATCATGTGTAAGTTATATTTTTTTTTTTCATTTCTTCAATAAAAGTTGTGATGTTGATAATTGATGACCTAGTCATTTTGTTGAGTAATCTAAAAAGTAAAGGTTAAGATTGTTGACAATTGATGACGTGTTCATATTGTTGGTTCATAAATTTAAAATATTCTCGGTAAAATCATAAACTTGTATAGCTTAAGAAATAAAATGTCTTTGGTTAAGATGTTAATAAGATGAGATCTTTGATTTATATGAGTTGATAACACCAGTAAAAAATAATCAAGAATCAAATAAATATCACTTCTGAATGATACTTGACTCTTAATTTAGTAAGTGAATGCAAATGAATTGGAAAAGTGAGTATAAATTAAAATGAATCTCTTTATTATAAATTATAAATGTATTCTTTTATCGATTTTAATAATCTTATCTCTTAAATTGATGATATATAATCATATTAATAATAAAGTCATTATAAATATTATATTAGAAATATAATAAAATATTATTAAATTGTTAAAGCTTCTCTTATAATAAAATAACTTGTTTATAATATGTTTATAAAATAAGTTATATTTTGAGTATATCAAATATAAACACATATTTAAAGAATTTCCTCTTCACCTCATACACACATATTTAAAGAATTTCCTCCGCACTTCTTATTCAAAGTGATCAAATATACTTAAACATCCTATCAATAGCTTATGAAAATATATTCTATGTGTGTCACCATTTTCTTATTTTATTTCTCTTTTAAGAAGAGAACAAATTGAAAGAATAAAGTTGTCTTATGCAGGGTGATACTTGTATCAATCCATATATTATATATCTATTATTTATGTTATTTATATTATAATACTGAAAAACACAAGTTGTATGTATTGCTCATACTTTATAAAGTTTAATTTATATATAATCAGTTTAAATTATTTTCGCATAAATATCTAATAAATATTTTCTCACACCTAACATATTCCAACACTCTAGTTTTTTCCACTCCTTTTTTTAGCAATTAAAAAAATTAAAAATAGAAACTAATACGATGGATGTATTAGCAATTTTAAGTCACTGTTTCACAAATATTTAATAAAAATTTTTCCAACATCCATGATTTAGAGCTCTAATCCTTCTACATCTTTCTTTAATTAAAAAAAAATTAAAAGTATTTTTATTTAAAAATATTTTATGCTTAATTTTTTATTCTATGGTGAGTAAATATAATTGATGGTAATTAGAAAAGTTATTTCTGTAGTTTATGAAATAAAAAGATTAGATAAATTAATCTATGATTTGATGGTGTCAGCAAAGAACTTAATCTAGTTAGGAAATGAATTTGAATTTTGAGTAGAAGCACTTGTTCAAGGATTATGAATGATTGAACTTGTTTTGAGTGGTATATCAAGTTGAAACTGTTTGTGATTAATCGAACTTACAAATCCAAATCCTTGTCTGTTATTAGCAGACAAAACAAGCAATTATCAAGAAGAATTTGGCTTCTTGGCCACAATAATACACTGCACAATCACTGCTTCTTCAACAAATCGCTAATATCTAATTAATTCTATGTCTGCAATAATTGATCCTCACTGTTACTACTATATTCACAACACAACTAGTTTATAGAAACCCTAGTTCTCAGTTAGTCAGATGAGTGATACAATTATGCACAAACTAAAATGGGATTTTAATTTGCATGTAATTAAGATTATGATACCGATTATAAATTTGAAAGGGAATATTTAAATAAAAATAGTTTGAAACAGTGAAGAGATATGAGAAAATATATCTTTAAGAGATATTGAAGAAAATGAAAAATATCTAAATACACTATTGTTTAAGTAAATTATTTATTTTGTCTTATAATATCACATAAAAAGATTCACACAAAAATTCATTATAATGTTAAGAGTTATTTTATAAATTCAGCCGTTAACTTCATTATTAATATTTCCAATGTTTTTTTTAATATCTTTTATTATAATCTATGTCTTAAGGAATATTACTTATACAAATAACAATGTTTGTATAAACGATGTTACGTTAATAATAAAAATATAATAGTGCTAGAGATTATTTAAGATAAAAATGCGTGCGAGAATGCGAGAAAGGAAATATGCGAATCCTTGATAATAATGGTATGGACCAAATATGTCTCTCAAAGTTTTTTTTTTTTTCTTAAACTCATAAAATATATTCAACTCCTTATACTACTTTCATTGTTTCTTTTTGTGAGACATTCAACTAAGAGATTTCAAACTTTTTTTCTTCTTTCTACATATGCTTTAATAGTATTTGAACAGATCAAACACAGTCACATTACATGTTATGCATTTACTTTTTTATTGTATACAAAACTAAGAAAACGAATTCAGAGATGAGGAATAGTAATTTCTATCAATTTCTAGTTTCTAGAACTTGTTTAATTTTAATAAATACTTTTACTAAATACTTTCAGAATATAAACAATGCAAAAAGAATGAATTAAAATCATGGATACACTAAAAGATAATGTACCAAAAACCATCAAATTTTAAAGGTACTTAGAAATAAAAAATATAAATAATTGTTGTAATAGAAATAAAAATCTTCAAAACTTATTACATAAAAAATATATCAAATAAATACTTTATTTCACTTTAATTATTCACTTCAAATAATTCACGTGACAATTAACCGTTCATTTACCGAAAATGATTAAAATTGAAATAAAAATAATATATTTTACAAAAATCACCAATGTTTGATATTATATTAATAACGAAAGTTATAAAAAAATATTGTACATAAAAGGCATATTTTATGCCAATTCTTCTGTACTAAAGAATCGCTTATACTTTACCATTAATCCATTTATTTTGATCACCTTCACCAAAACACGGATTAAAAGTCTCTCTCTAAATTATTAAAATAAAAAAAAATTGTAGTAATAAAATAAGAAGGAAATATGAATAATTATTAATATTTTTTGAAGATGATTTAAAAGCATAAAACCACTACGTATGTCACTATCTAATCTTAACGAAAGCTTAATTTATTGTTTATGTATCCTTATCCAGGCGTAAGGATTTGTCACATTATAGCCATCAATTATTCATCTTGTCACATCTAATCATTTTCTTCAATTAATATTTTTGTTTAAAAACACTTTGACGGACAAGTATTACTTGGGGCGTATTTGGTTGAGAAGAGAATTCTTTTAAAAAAATAAAAATAAGCAAACAGAATTAAAATAGATAAGCAAGAAAATAAAAGTTAAAATTGAACAAAGAGAAATAAAAATAAAAAAATAAAAGCATTTGAGAAGAGTAGTTGTTTTACGATTTTGTTCTTTGATATTAATCCGATCTTCACTCATTTTTACCTATTTTCTTAATCAAAATCACTCATTAGAACTTATTGGAAAGAGTTGGGAGAATTGATGGTGTTCTAACAAAGTGAAGAAATAGAGAAATAAAAGAATAAAAGATTACAAAATAGAGTAAAAAAAGTGATTTAATGGAAGAAAAAAGAAGAAAAATATTATAGAAGTTAACTTTCGAAGATTAATTTATTTTTATTATAAATATTTCTTATTGTTGTTAATATTATTTGCTTTTAATTATATTAATCCTTTATTATCATCTCATAATAAAGCATTAATCATGGTGCTTATAAGATATAATTACAAGAACAAAGATTTTCATGCACCATTATCACTTAGTCTATCATTTTTCAAGGATTTTTTATTTTAATGTGATATTTATTTTCTTCTTATACAACTTTAGCTTTAACTTAACGTCCTCAGTAATAGAAAACCTATTCATATTTCTTTTAACTTAGCATCCTTTCAAATATTTTATATTATTATTAAATTATAAAACAAAGAATATTTAAAAAAATGAAATATAATAGGGATAAAAAATAATTTGTTTACTTTAAATATTAATAATATCATGTAAATACAACACAAAATATAATCTACTTAAATTCTTAAAAGTACTTGAATAGGGTTGGAGTGACTAGTTAATTAAAGGGTAAAATCTCTTCGGCTTTCATTTCTTTCTATTCTGCTTCTGTAAGTCAAGAGTAACCATTTTTTGTGGAAACCATAAAAAATAGCGTTTGGTTTTAAACTTATTTATTATTGATGTGTTTGGTTTTATATGAAGAAAACAATCTTAGATTTAGAATTCAAGTAATTTCAGATAAATTTTGCTTAGATAAATATACTAATTTTTTAGAATAAAAAGAAAATCAAATTTTAAACATAAATTTCACTTAAAAAAACAATGTTAATCAAAAATTCAAACTGGCACTAACTACAGACTATGATGTCACATGAAGTTGAGAACAAAAAGTTAGAGCAGTTTAAAATTAGGAACACAGTGGCCAAACATTGATTATGTCATGTGTGTTCCTCTATTTCTTAACAACCACATAAAAATCCTTCCATATATATACTTTTACTTTGCTTTAATCTTTCATCATCCTCCTTTCCATAATGCTTACCAAGAAAAATTATATCCTTGACCTGAAACAAGACCAGAGAATTATTGGTCTGATGCACACTTTGGGCAAAATCAAGTGTTATGAGGTCATCGTCATTCTTTAGGAGCATGATTGAGGTTTAAATCTAAAAGAGACAATTTTTGTTAGAATGGTCTTTAAGCATAATATTTGAAGTCTTACATAAATGGCTTTATGATATGATAGCCTTGTACATAAATAGTTAATAAATAAATAAAAGTTGGATAAAGGAAAAAGGTTTTGTCCAACTGTAACATCCAGTGCATACTGAGTAAGAAACTGGCCCATTTTTGTTTCTGCATTATGGCCAACATGTTTAACTTTCTAAGGCGCGTCATAAACCAATATACCCCAAAAGTTTGCCATAAACAAACTATTTCAAAAGCTTGAACAATTGCGAAAATATGAATCAATGGTTTTATATCTGTACTGTATGTATATCATATTTTTGGCTGATACATTTGTTGCTGTTTAATTGTAAATTTGTGACATTAGTGTCTCTAGAAGTCCTAAATATTTGTATTGGTTTAATGCAATGCAAGTTGACGGTTGTTTTGATGTGGTTTTTCTTAAACTCTAGGAGGAAATTTAATGCAAAGGTGGAAAAGTTAAGTAGTGCCTCTAGAACTTGGAAAGAAAAACTATGATTGGATATGGTGACAAATTACAATGTAGTTTGAATTTCATAGCGATTTCTATAAAAGAAGGGAAAAAGAATTAAACCAAGAGAAGCCACAAATTCTTGCTGTCTAAGAAAAAAAAAAGGAATGAAATATGGTAAAAAAAAAAGAGAATAAAGTCTGGAACACAAATTGATGCATGAGAGGTATAAGTTCCAATCCAATGCAGTTGAGAGTCTCTGATCTCTCAGGATATTGAGTTTCTCCACTTTCTAGTTGTTGTCTTTCTGTTCTGTTCGTCTGAAGTTGGAAGCTGAGGTGAAATGTCATGATTTTCCACGTTTGTCATTTTTGTGAGTTTGCTTAGTTTCTTCCACCCACTGGTCCATGCTGATGTGTGCTTCTGCTTTAGCAACTTATCAAACTGTTTCTGCAGATTTTCCATGTCATTTTGAAGCTCCAAGTACTTGGTTTTCACAGTCTCAAGCTCAAATTTGAGTGTGTTGATGTCTTTCTTAGCTCCTGCCCAGCCTTCTTGGAATGATTGTGGTGTCCCTTCTAGAAGTGTTTTCCGGTTTGGAATGATTGGCTGGTAGTGAGACTCAACACCTTCTTTCAGAGAACTGTTGGACAGTGCATTGCTTATCTTCACCTGTTCAGAGAATAGAACCTGCACCACTACCCTCAATGGAAGCCTCTCATTTTGAGCAGCATGCATGCAAGCATCAATGGAGAGTTTCTGACAATCCATTACACGGCATAGCCGCTTTCTTTCATGCTCAGTTAGAGTCGGATGTGCCTGTTAATTTTGTTCAAGAGTATAAGAAGTGCATGAGTAATTGGAGATGCTACCTACAGGCACATGTGAATCTAAACTACTGAACATTTTTACTTGTACTACTAATTTTCCAGATGCATTTTACCAAACCAATGTATATATCATACATTAGTTAATTACAAAAAAGGAAAACTTTCTCTATTTTCCTCTTGGAGAAGGAATCAATTACCTTAAGATAGGAATCAATTGCTCTGTAGAGTCCATCGTCAGAGGTCCTAGCTGACTCAGGCAAAGCTTCTGCAAGAACCTGAAACTTTGTGAGGGAAAGGTTTCTATCTCTGGAAACCTCAGTAAGATAACTGTCCACAAGTCTTGCCACTCTTGTCTTGGCATTGATGTTATTGCTGGCATGCTTATCAGGAAAGGGTGGTCTGCTTGGGCTTGAACTTTCAGTCTGCTCTTGAACAAGAAAATGCTCTAGCAGCCTCTGAACAAGATCTACATCATAAACAGTATCATTTTTGTTATAACATGGGATTAGAAGATCCGCCAGTGTGGCTTGCTCAAATTGCATTCCCACCCTTTTCTCCAATTCAGTAATCAATGCAAGTGCAACCTTTAACATGTTTGCCATTCTCAGTAGCCTAAGCAGAAAGCTGCATGAGACACTGTCCTTCTGCGGGGGAATTATGCTGATGAGGCTCTCAATGATCATCCTTTGATCTTTAGCTTGAAGAGCTGAAGTCTCATCTCTAGGTCCAGACACAATCATTTGAAGTCCACCTTTCCAGCTACCACCACCACCACTACTGGAGCTACTGTTACCACTGTTGCTCCCTTCATCTCCTAGGATTGCTGTGTCATTCATCAAACCAGGTAGCCACTTAGTTGCATAGTGCATTATTCCAGTACCAATCAACTCATACCTCATGCCCTTTACCTTAATAGCAGTAATGACTCTTACAAAGTGATCAATCCTAAGGATTGAAACATCCTCAAACCACCAATCAGGGGGAACCTGCTGATTCCTACCAGGGCTTGAGTCCTTCATGTCATTCCATTTTGGGCTGGAAACTTGCGGTGGCCTTCTTCCAGTGTATGACCACCTTATTCCCTTTGGATTTGCACAGGCTTTCCATGCTATGGACTCACTGCATCTTCTCACAATTTGTAGATTTTCTGCCCATGGCGACAGCTTCTCACAGCTTTTCAACACTACTATGGAGTCTCTCCATGAAGACAAAACCACATAGCTAAGAAAGGCTTCTGTCTTGAATATAAGATTGCCTTCTTCTAAGTCCTCTGTCATTTCAAGGTACTCTGCAGCGCATCTCAGGCCAGAGATATTGCCTGCTGTTAAATCAATTGCAATTCCATAGCAAAACTTGGCTGCAAGTTCAAAAGCTTCTGGCCCTCCAGGAAGATCGTCCATAACTATCTTATTCAAATCAGGGTCGCGAGAATCATATATGATTCTGTTCAGCTTTCCACTTCGAGACAGCAAAGGATACTGTCACAGCAAAGCACCAGAAACAGTTTGTGAAATTCACCACAGTACAAGTCAGAAGCATCTCACCTCTTTATAAAAAAAATGCCATACTTTTCATAGGAAAAATAAAAAACTCTCAGGTAGGAAAAAAATTATCTGTTTGTTTATTTATTCTATAACAAGATAATAGCTACCTTGTGCAAATGGAAGTTTGCTTCTCCAATTTGAACTAGAAGATCACTTGGAATATCAGCTGAAACATACCTGCATGTGAACATGAAATGGATATACCAACACTCTCAACAGTTTTCCAAAGCAATTTTATCACAAATTTTGATCTTTATTTTCAGCCAAGTGATGAAAACAATTGTAACAACACTGCATTGAACATACCAAGAGTTGCCTCTTTGCTGAAATCCCTCAGTCTTGACACTGTGCTTGGTTGAAGTGAGAAGTCCAGTCCCATATTCCCTCCCTGCAGCAGACTCACTCTCTGACTCCCACATGCTGAAAACGAGACTCAGAAGGGAAGGTTGTTTTTGCAAGAAAAGTGGGTTTTAAGTGAGAGTGAGAAGAGGAAGAAGAAGAAGGGGTAAACTAAAGAGCAGAGTGAATGAGGAGACAAAGAAAGTTGATGAAAAGGAAGGAGGAAGCCACATGGGGTGCTTGGACTTATCTCAAACTTGTCGCTTTCTTCAGAGAACATGTCAAGGAAATCTCACAGGCTGTGCCGTAATGGGCACTCAGGAGCTGTGTTGTGAGTTGTGAATCATTCATCATCATCATCATCATCTGGGTTTCTGTTTCCGTGTTTGTTTCTTTCTTTCACATATGAATTATGAAATTAGATTGATAAAATTGATAGATAGAAAGATACCCTTCATCATTCATGTGTGCAAGACATGCAGTTCCAAATTCTTTATGCCCACCTGACCACACATGTCTCTTCCTTTTCTGCCAGTTTTTATTTTTATTTTTTTATTCTTTTCTGTGTTACTGTGTTTTCTGCAATCCCAAAAACATTCCTTTTGACTAGGAGAAAGGATCAAAGGTGCATTTCCAATTTCCATGACTGCACTTTCATTCATTCTCACTCAAGTTTCAAAGAACTAATCACATTCTTACACAGTCTCACTACGCTTACAAATTGAAACAATGTGAGACTGTTCCTTTGGAGATCACAAGATTTAACAAGGCGTTCAAAGGCATTTTGCCTGAATGTTATATTGGAAGGATCGAACTTTGTGGGATGCAAGAAGATGTGTGTTGGCGCATTGTTCGATACCGTATTCGATTGGTTTAGTGGCATGCCTGGTAATTAAATATCTTCCTTTCAAGACTTTTCCGATGCGTTTAGTGTAACACTTTGTGGTTATTAATTTCACTGTATTTTTGGTAAATTAAGAAGCATAAATATTCTAAACTTTTCTTTTCATATATACTAAATTAATAAATTAATTCATTTTATTCTTTTCAAATTTGATCATTTTATTTATTTTCTTTTGTAAGATTTTTGTTTTAAAATTGAATACACCACTTCTCATATTACATAAAGTTTTTATAATTTTTTATTTGATATTATTATTATAAAGAGCTCTCACACTCACTTGTGTAAAACAAATTAGTCAAAGACAATAAATAGCCAAAGATATTATAAAAGTAACGATAAAGTAGTTGATATGTCGTTAAGGATTAGAAGGAATGAACCTTATTTTTTAAAAGTCAGTATTATTATGAGAATTTACACTCCAATACATACTAGAAGATGTGATTTATATTATGATATAAAATTATTTGATATAGATGAAATCATTTATATATATATATATATATATGAGAATTTTTTTTGCTCTTATTAAGAAAATAAAAAAGAAATATAAAGGAAGTGAGAAGATATACCTGTTGTTTCTTTAGATATATGTAAACTCACAAGAGAATATTGTATTATTCAATGCAAAGAATGACTTATATATAAGTCTTACAGACTGCCCTACAGACTCTAAAAAACAAACTAACTGCAACTGCATACTAAGTGGCACTAAACTAGGAGTAAATAATGCAA
>Ga0099824_1006361_pt1 | contig 16254 bp, 9 predicted proteins | sample SiratrowhiteBW_FD_76837 | JGI IMG/M metagenome (GOLD analysis project Ga0099824, IMG submission 76837) | Root nodule microbial communities of legume samples collected from California, USA - Siratro white BW | ecosystem: Host-associated > Plants > Roots > Nodule | place: USA: California...
AAAAAATATATATATATATATATATATATATATATATATATATATATATATATGTTTTTTTTTCTTCCTTCCAAGTATTTTTCTTCCTTTCAAGAATTCTTAATTCTTTCTCTCTAATTCTAACAATATAATTGTTCTTGCATGAGGCCGATCGGCTTTAACAAGCAACAATGTTTTTGAGCTTCCTTCCCTAGCTACCCTGACAACTCTTCCATTCCTTCAGGTCTTCGGTTATACACAATTTTGGGAAAGGGTCCTGCATGGCACTCCGACGCTTAAGTCAGTGTGGGTCCAAGTGGACCTAGGATAAGATTGCATAAAGTAACAATACCTCTTTTCATAGGACTTCCTTTGTCTTTTATAGTAGTTGAATAGGCCCTAGGTGGATGGGCCCATAGCTCATTATGGTGTCTCATTTGATGCATGCCACGAGTCAGTTTATGGACAAGGGATTTTGTTAGTCGAATAGTTCTCAATCGGCTGTCCCGTATACTTCTCGGCCGGTTTGTGCAATTGTGCATTGATTTTGGTAGTCGGTCTCCCTTATAATACATAGGCCCCTCAAGTCCTTGAGGGAACTGGTTGAACGAAAAGGACTTTGTTGTCACTGAATACCAGGAATATATCGGTCGGTGTGAGTGCGATATCTTTTGGCGAGAAAGGTCGAAAGGCATCGTGAATTTTGGCGCGTTCTCGATACATGTGCAATGACATGACGTGTCAATTGTTGTGGGCCCTTGATTTGCTTGGGATCGGACGATGCTAGTTGTGTGATGGTTGGACTTCCGTCTTTATAAATATGATTCACAGTGAATCGCCAGTTGCACTTCCATTACTCTCTCTGCTTTTGAATATTCAACCTTCTAGTGTTTGCCTATCTCTGGTCGGTTTTTTTTTTCTGAGGTAAAATGGCTTCATTTTCTGTTGCTTCTTATTCATCTTCGGAGCACTCGGGGTCTTCAGGTGGATCTGTGCGGGGTGGTGAGGAACACGGGATCAGTGCCAACAGGGGATCATTAGGGACAAGTTCTTCTGATGCATCAAGCTCCCGGTGGGTGGAAGTAAGGGACGCGAAAAGGCCAAGGACTGGGCAGTCTCTAGATGATGTGACAGAATCGCATGATCGGGAAGGGGTCCTGCATGCACTCCGACGCTCAAGTCAGTGTGGGTCCAAGTGGACACAGGATAAGATTGGATATTCCTTTGTCTTTTATAGTAGTTGAATGGGCCCTAGGTGGATGGGCCCATGGCCCATTGTGGTGTCTCATTTTATGCGTGCCACGTGTCAATTTATGGACAAGGAATCTTGTTGGTCGAATAGTTCTCGATCGACTGTCCCATATACTTCTCGACCGATTTGTGCAGTTGTGCAATTGTGCATTGGTTTTGGTAGTCGGTCTCCCTTATAATAGAATAATCATAAAAATAATAAACTTCAAAACAGACAAACATATCTAACAAGTTTAATAAAATAATAAACTACGTAAAAGACAAACTTTCCTTACAAATGTAAATTGACATGTTTATGCATGATGTGTGAATGATGTGTGATGTGAAGTTACGAATCTAAGGTGAATTGTAAATTGTGGTATTATATGTTCTATCATGTATTGGAATCCATGAAAGAGATATAAATAAATAATTTAAGTTGTCTAAGTCATATAAAATAAAACATCAGGTGATGAAAAGATGAAAAAAGAGTTTATTAAACATCAGACATATATGAGTTTTGAAATTTGAATGTCTTAAACTTACCCGGAACACATGGAGTCGAAGTATGTGATGATGGTAAAGATGTTCATTTTTAATATAACTTATTTAATATGAGTCTTCCAAAAAGCGTTAATAAATATTCCTTAGTAAATATCTTGAGATGAAGACTCATGAATTGTCTAAATTATGAATGTATACACTTGGATTGTGGAATGTTTGGCATATGTCATCACTTGAATTATAGAATAGTATTAGTGTGTTAAGAAAATTTTCTAGTTAAATTACTTAGTTTACTCCTATAATATTAATTTTTAAGTTTCATTAACAATGTTTTATCCATTTAATAAATAATGAAACTATAATTAATAAGGCTTGTAAATTACAAAAGAAATATATTTTATAAAAAAGTTAAAAATATTTTGAATATTTATTTTTAAATTATTGAATTATATACTTGATTGATTTAGTGATTTAATTCAAGTGATATGTGATGCACACATATACATACACGTACATATATATTTATGTATGATGTATGATTTAAGATTATGAATCTTAGATGAATTGTGCTCTAATATGGTGTATTATGTATTGAAACTCATGAAAGGGATATAAACTAATAATTTAAGTCATTGATGGTCTAAGTCATATAAACTAAATATTAGATAATGAGAAGATGAAGGGGAGTTTATTGAACATGATATATATGAGTCTTGAAATTTTAATATTTTAAATTTATTCTGAACACGTACGATAGTAAAAATGTTTGTTTCTAATATGCCTTTCTTAATACGAATCTTCCACAAGATGTTAGTAAATATTTCATAATAAATATCCTTAACATGAAGACTTGTCTTTGGTTTAAATATATGAAAGTATAAATATAAAGTGATGATAAATTAATTGATTAATAAATCTCATCGTTGATTTATGAATATCATCCTTTTAAGATAAAATTATGATCAAAATTCCTTTTAGTAACTTATACTCATATTTATTGTTTATACTGTGACCTGCTATGAATATATCGTGTACATGAGTAGACTTAAAGATAAGTTTCAAATTAAAAAACAAATTTATGTTATTTCTTTAAGAAAAATATATAAACATATCATGTTTATTTTTTATTTTTGGATTGTGAAACATTTGACACATATTTTCATTAAATTATAGAATAGTTTTGGTAGTTTTCGAGTGCTATAATATTTATTAATAAAGTTTTAGAGTTAAATTACTTATTTTACTCCTATAATATTAATTAAGTTCTATTAACAACTTTTTATTCATTTAATAAATAATTAAACTATAATAAATAAGGCTTGTAAATTTAAAAAAAAAGTATACTTTATCAAAAAGTTACAAATATTTTAAATTTTTTTTCAAATTAATTATTTATTTTTATTAATTGCTTATTTTAATTCTTCTTCTTGATCTCCTGAAAACCAATTTCAACCAAATTTTTGGTGCCACATGGATCAACGGAGATCATAATTCTCTTCTAAAAGTTCAATTCTCAATAATTACATTAAATTTGAATAAAGAAATTTTGAAGAAATTTTTTTTTGTAATTTAAAAAAAGTTTTATTTATAAAAAAAATTGACAACTTGAACAAGTTCATAAAAACACATGTGCCGAACTGAAAATAGCTGTAAAACTGCTCAACTTTAAAACTGAAGTTGTTGGGCCTTGTGGTAATTGCCTCTGCTTCACCAGCATGATTAATGAAAAAGTTATTATCTTTAAAACCCTAAACACTATCAGAACGAAAATCAAATAAAAAAGCCTGCTGTTCAAATCACAGTTTACACACAACTATTTGACCCAACCAAAAATTAAACAACTCTTCCATTTCTACCAAATCATAATCTTGGATCAACATGTTATCATGATTTTGCCAAACACGTTATTTTGCGGAGGTAACTTCAATGTCCAAGCTAAGATTTGCTAACCAATTCTTTGTTCTAGGAAGAGAACTTGACCAATGAGATTTTATTTTTTACTTATATGTTCATAAGTTTTAGCACCCGTAGGATTTAGAAGCCTACATTTTGTGGACAATCTAAAATCCCAAAAGTTTTGCTTACAATCATTGTTCCTCACTACTTTCTCTCAGCCTTATCTATGAAGCCGGTCTCTGATTCTGTTAGAATGACATCAAAGTCACTGAGAGTCCACTCTGCTACTTCGTCTTTGTCGCTTACAAATATCTCAGTACCAGAATCAATAGAGGTCCATATTCTTTTGGCAGGAGTGGTGCCTGGGTCCTGCATCACATGACAAGATATAAATTATAATGCGTGGTGACTCATTAGATTCCAAATAGTACAGTATAGTTCAATTATTGACCTGATAAAAGTAGAGTCTACTTGATAGCCCTCCCACATCGAGTTCCCAAGTCCGTGGATCCCCCACCCAACCATCACCCTTTTTTGTGGGATAGCCATAATCACCCCATATGGGGTGAGGTAGCAACTGAACAATCTCTTGTGCCTGAGGGTTGCTGTAAGGGTCACAAGTGCTCACTGGCAGCTCCAAATGCTGAGCATTCCCAGGAGCACAATAGAAGTGATATGCTGAGTAGGGGAAATTGGCTGTGTCATTTCTATAGATTTTCTTGTTGTCTGGAGTGATATGATATGGGGGGCAATTAACCAAGCCTGTGGGGCTGCACCATGCTGGGGTTTCAGGGTTGATGATCATCTCACTGTATCTAGTCACATCAGTGAGTACATCTCCATCACAAGGACCACCATTGTTCTTCCAACAGCTTCCAATGTCTAAAAGGTAGAATTGGCTCTTGGCTCCTCCCCCCTGCTTGATATCCAAGCTCAACCTCACCTTAAAATTTGGTGACTCTGGAAGCTGAATCACCAACCAACCCAAATGAGTTAATCATGAGATTAAGTACATTTTAAACTATTAACTAAACAGAAATGGAAATGTTGGTGTTGAACTCACAGTTTTTAGCATTCCCCTTGTGTCATAGTGGTAGCCTCCAGAGAATCCTTTGGTTGTATCAGCTCTAAGGTACAACATCAACCATGGGTATTTCTTTGAAGTCTTTAGCTTGTGTTTGAACACCCAACTCCCAACCTTCACTTTCTTCTCCCAAACTACCTCGTAGTAAGATACACCATCATGTTCACCCCCACAACCAGAATCCAAATCATAAGTACCACTGAATCCCCCAAACATTCTTCCATCTTTGAGCTGTGTCTGTTGATGGCACAAGATGGGTTGGTTCATGCACCCTTGTCCAAAACAAGGAAACCGTCCGGGACTAAAAGGTGGTACCTTTTTTCCATCCTTAGGACATAACCCAGACCTGGTGTCGTAGTTTCCATTTTTCAGCATTACCATCCAAAATTGCCATGGCCTTGGGGTGTCTGCAACTTCACACAGAGAACCCAAATACAATTCCTTTTCAGTTGCATAAAGGTCTGTATCATTGATATATTGTAATTTTAGGCCAGGAAACGGCTTCCCCACTCCAAGTCTGTTATCAGCTTCCGTGACCTTGGGAGTCAGAGAATCTGGCCATCACAACCACTCACAATTCTCAACAAAAGAAACACAATGCTGATTTGATTAAAACAAATAACAAAAAAACTAAAATGTGTGGGAAATTACAGAACAAGAAGACACTATAACATGCACAATATGTGACACAATATTGTGGATCAAACATGCAATAAACTGAACTGACATATTTCATAGGACTATGTTTGTGTCAAGTGATTTGGCTTACCCGAAAGATCAAAACAGTCAGCAGCTCTTGGAGCACCCATGTGGGGAGCTTCTTGACCAACTTCGTTGCAGAAGTTCCAAGCTTCAAAGGCCACCCTCAGACCATCTCTCTGCATTCCTGGGTCTCCTACAGCTGAGACATGACTGCTCTCTGTGGACACAACAGAGGCCCTGAACACAAGCACATTCATCAACAACACAATCAACATTTTCTTCATTGGGAGGTTCAGAGGCAGAGGAGCATGGTAGAGGGTCTAATCTAATGTTAGGAGCACTTTCTCCTTCTGGTTTCGGGTGGAACTTTCTTACCTTCTAAGTGCCACTTCTTCTCCAAATTATTGTATTTTTGTTAGTACTGAATAAATAGGTGTGAGCATTTTATAACCACAGATGGATCTCTATCAGATGGAGAGACTAGGTTAAGTCCAACTAATATGGCACACGGGTGATGCATTATTTGCTACCGTCAGATATAAATATACCTGTATTCAAATACACCATTTGGATGTTTTATCGGCAACTAGTTCGGTCGATTTGGAGTAAGTAGATTGAAAATTACAATTTAGTTCTTCTAAAGCATAATTTAATCACATCAAACTTTTAATTAATGTTAAATAATAAAAAATAGTTTATTGACTTGTCTTTTGAATGATATAAGTTTTATATATATACAACTTATTAAATTTATTATATTTGTGATATATTTTTTTTATCTAATTAGCACCTTTTTAATTTTTATTTTTCTTAATAGTACTTTTTATTTCTTATTTATCTCAATACATTCTTTATTTTTTAATTTCTGAAATAATATTTTTTATTTTTTGATTAATATACTGTCAGTACTTTAATTATGATTATTTTTTTTATAATTTTGTGATTATATTTTATTATAATAATTTACTGGTTTTATTTTTATATTAAAAATTGATATTGGAAGAAAAAATTATAATAAATTATAAAATTATTATTTGAATTAAAATTTGTATTTTTCATTTGTTAAAAATATATCTAAATAATTAATAACAAAAATAAAATAAAATTGTTAAAGTATTTTTGCAAATAAGTATTAATTAAATAGTTTAAAAAAATTAAATAAAATTTAATTTATTTATGAATTTCTTTTAAATGTTATGTTTATTACTTAAAAATTGTTAATTATTGACATTATGCAATACACGTTAAATATAAAGAGCAAAATAAATGACAATCATATATTCACTAAATAGTTTAGTTAATGTTACACGAAATATTTTGTGTGAAATGAAACACAAATTTTATGTCTATCATAAATTTTATCGAAACTCAAATTTTATCTTTATCAAAAAATTAATTACATCTTTATCAAAAATCAAATTTTATCTTTATAAAACATCAAATGATATCTTTAATAAAATATCAAATTTTATATCTATCAAAATCAAATTTATTATATTTTTTCTTCTAATATCAATTTTAATATAAAAATACAATCACAAAATTATTATAATTTATTTTAATATAATTTATTATGCCAAATTTAAATTTATTATAAAATATAAAATAAATAATTTATCATTATTCCCTATTATAATTAATTAGTTAAAACCTATAAAATATTTAATTTTATTTTCTTTATATTCTTTTTTTTAAATTTGAATTTAATTATTTTTACATTATTTTTATCTTAATTTTAATAAACTAATAATCACAATTTTTAATAACCATTACAAAAAAAGAGTATTATAGCAGAAAACAAAAGAGTGGTATTTCAGGAATTAAAGAATAAAGAGTTTTATTGAAAAAAATAAAAAAAATAAAGGGTGTTATTGAGAAAAATAAAAACTAAAAACATGTTAATTCGGTAAAAAAAAAAAGGTCAATTTTTTTACCTAGTTAACACATTTTTAGTTTTTATTTCCATAAGTAGCACTCTTTATTTCATATTTGTGATATACTTTTTTTTACTTAATTAGCACCTATTTAGTTTTTATTTTCCTTAATAGTACTTTTTATTTCTTATTTCTCTCAATACACTCTTTATTCTTTAATTTCTGAAATAACACATTTTATTCTTTAATTAATGTACAATCACTTTTTATTCTTTAATTAATGTACAGTCGGTACATTAATTATGATTATTATTATTTTTTTATTTTTTTTATGATTTTGTGATTGTATTTTATTATAATAATTTACTCGTTGTATTTTTGTATTAAAAATTGATATTGGAAGAAAAAATTATAATAAATTATAAAATTGTTATTTGAATTAAAATTTGTATTTTTCATTTATAAAAAATATATCTGAATAATTAATAGCAAAAATAAAATAAAATTATTAAAGTATTTTTGCAAATAAATATTAATTAAATGGCTTAAAAAAATTAAATAAAAATTTAATTTATTTATAAATATATTTTAAATGTTATGTTTATTACTTAAAAATTGTTAATTATTGAAATGATGTAATACGGTTGAACATAAAGAGGAAAATAAATGACAATCATATATTCACTAGACAATTTAGTTAATGATGCACAAAATACTTTGTGTAAAATGAAACATAAATTTTATATTTATTAAAACTCAAATTTTACCTTTATCAAAAAATTAATTACATCTTTATCGAAAATCAAACTTTATCTTTATAAAAAAAATCAAATGATATCTCTAACAATATCAAATTTTATCTCCACCAAAAACCAAATTCTATCTTTATCAAAGATCAAAATTTATCTTTATCAAAAATCAAATTTTATCTTTATCAAATTTTTATTTAATTTTTGCCATTAATTATTTAGATATTTTTTAAACAAACTAAAAATACAAATTTTAATTAAAATAACAATTTTATAATTTATTATAATTTTTTCTTCCAATATCAATTTTAATATAAAAATACAATCACAAAATAATTATAATTTATTATGCCAAATTTAAATTTATTATAAAATCTAAAATAAATAATTTATCATTTTTCCTATTATAATTAATTAGTTTAAAAACCTATAAAATATTTATTTTTATTTTCTTTGTATTTTTTTTGTTTTAATTTGAATGTAATTATTTTTACATTATTTTTTATCTTAATTTTAATAAACTATTAAACACAAATTTTAATAATTATTACAAAAAAAATAGTGCTATTGCAGAAAACAAAAGAGTGTTATTTCAGTAATTAAAAAATAGTGTTATTGAGGAAAATAAAAAATAAAAATGTGCTAATCGGGTAAACAATTACCTAATTAGCACCGTTTTAGGTTTTATTTTCCTCAAAAACATCCTTTTATTTTTTATTTCCCTTAATAGCAGTCTTTATTCTTTAATTAATGAGATAACACTTCTTTATTTTCTGTAATAACACTCTTTTTTTTTTGTCATAGTTACTAAAAATTGTGATTATTAGTTTATTAAAATTAAGAAAAAAATATTTTAAAAGTAATTAAATTCAAATTAAAAAAACAAAATACAAAGAAAACAAAATGAAATATTTTATAGGTTTTTTGACTAATTAATTATAATAGGAAAAAAATGAAAAAAAAAATATTTTGTATTTTATAATAAATTTAAATTTGGAATAATAAATTATAATAATTTTGTGATAGTAGTTTTATATTAAAATTGATATTGGAAGAAGAAATTATAATAAATTATAAAATTGTTATTTGAATTAAAATTTGTATTTTTAATTTGTTAAAAAAATATCTAAATAATTAATGTCAAAAAGAAAAGAAAATTTTGATAAAGATAAAATTTGATTTTTGATAAATATAAATTTTGATTTTTGATAAAGATATAATTTGGTTTTTGAGAGAGATAAAATTTGATATTTTATTAAAGATATCATTTGATTTTTTATAAAGATAAAATTTGATTTTCGAAAGATGTAATTGATTTTTTGATAAACATAAAATTTGAGTACTCATAAACATAAAATTTGTGCTTCATTTCACACAAAGTATTTTGTGTACCATAACCAAACCTATTTAGTGAATATATGATTGTCATTTATTTTTATCTTTTATGTTCAACGTGTATTGCATCATTTCAATAATTAACAATTTTTAAATAATAAATATAAAATTTAAAAACAATTCATAAATAAATTAAATTTTATTTAAAAATTTTAAACTATTTATTAAATATTTATAATACTTCAACAATTTTATTTTATTTTTGCTATTAATTATTTAGATATATATATTTTTAACAAATGAAATATACAAATTTTAATTCAAATAACAATTTTATAATTTATTATAAATTTTTCTTCCAATATCAATTTTTAATACAAAAATACAACCAGTAAATTATTATAATAAAATACAATGACAAAATCATAAAAAATAATAAAAATAATAATCATAATTAATATACTGACTATATATTAATTAAAGAATAAAAAAATGAAAGAGTATTATTTTAGGAATTAAAAAATAAAGAGTGTTATCTATTAAGGAAAATAAAAATGTGCTAATGGGGTAAAGAAGTCAATTATTATGTGAGAATCATTAAAGATTTTGTTAGAATATATTAATGAATAAATGATAAATAATTATTATGTGAGGATTATTAGAGTAACTATTATATTTATAATGTTGATATTCCATATACTCCTTATATGGAGTAGCTTTCTTTCATATTAATAAATGATAAATAATTATTATGTGAGAAGTATTGTTATAGTACATTAATGAATGATAAATAATTATTATGTAAGAATAATTAGGGATTATGTTAGAGTAACTATTAACTATTATGTGAGAAGTATTGTTACAGTACATGATAAATAATTATTATATGAGAATTATTAGGGATTTTGTTAGAGTAACTATTTTTATGATCTTGTTATTCCATATACTCCATATATGGAGTAGCTTTCTTTCATATTAATAAATAATAAATAATTATTATATGAGAATTATTAACGATTCTGTTCATGTTAGAGTATATTAATGAATGATAAAAAAAAGAATTATTATATTAAGATTATTAACTATTTTGTTCGAGTAACTATTCTGTTATGATCTTCTTATTTCATATACTTCGTACATAGAGTAACTTTCTTTCATCAATTGTGTGACCTCTCCTACCACAATATGTGCATTTCTTACTATTGCTTGTCATCCTTGGTCTATCTCTTGGCTTGAAAATTCTGAGAATTTCTGTTGTAGAACCACAATGGCCATGTGAGCCATCACCTGAGGAGACAGAGGAACCATGAGCAACTGCAATCATTTTTTTGTTTCACCATTCTCACTCAAAAATAGTTTAAAAATTTTAAATAAAATTTAATTTATTTGTGAATTGCTTTTAAATGTCATGTTTATTATTTAAAAATTGTTAATTATTAAAATGATGCAATATACAGTTCAACATAAAATATAAAATAAATAACAATCATATATTCACTAAATAGTTTAGTTAATGGTACATGAAATACTTTGTGTAAATTGAAACATAAATTTTATTTTTTACAAAACTCAAATTTTATCTTTATCAAAAAATCAAATAACATCTTTAATAAAATATTAAATTTTATCTCAATTAAAAAACTAAATTTTATTTTTATTAAAAATCAAAATTTATCTTTATTTAAAATCAAATTTTATCTTTATAAAAATTTTATTTGATTTTTGTGAGTACTGAATAAATAGGTGTGAGCAATTTATAACGAGAGATGGATCTCTATCAGATGGAGGAGACTAATATGGCACACGGGTGATGCATTATTTGCTACCGTCAGACATAAATATACCTGTATTGAAATAAACCATTTGGATGTTTTATCGGCAACTAGTTCGGTCGATTTGGAGTAAGTAGATTGAAAATTACAATTTATTTCTTCCAAAACATAATTTTAATCACATAAAACTTTTAATTAATATTAAATAATAAAAAGTAGTTTATTGACTTATCTTTTGAATGGTATAAGCTTTACTTATATATAACCTATTTAATTCTAACTCAGATATATATAGCAATTAATAGAGAGATTTAGTTATTTATGTATATTATACGTATATTTGAAAAAAAATTAGGATTATCAATCAGATTAGTTATATTAAGAAATGATTGTTATAATTCTATATAATTCTATATAATAGAATTGCTATAATTCTACACAATATTGTATATATATAAAGTTTGTATCATTTACAAGACAAGTTAATAAACTATTTTCTATTATTAAATCTTTAAATAATAATCACATATCACTTTCTTAAGTTAGATTGTACTTAATAATTAATAATAAATCTTCTTTTTTAATTAATATTCATTTAATTAGGTTTAGCCTTAATTATTTTTACTAATTTCTATTTATATGTAGTAGACTGTATTATAGAAGGCATAAAGGAATGTTCATTATCAAATAAAAATTACTTTTGTAAATCAAACTAAAAAACAATTATTCTCAAAGATACTAAGAAACAAAATTTATAAAATCTAAAACAAAATATTTTTCTTCTTGTAACAAAGAAACCTATTAAATAGTAATATTTTTTAAATATAGTATAACAAAGTTCGTTATGTTATGGGAATCTCCTCAAGTTAGGCCCAATAACATTTTATTTTAAACTAATAAAATATTAAGGGAATAATCTAAAGGGACTCGGTAAGTTTATACTGCATACAAGAAAAAGAGAAAACGGATTGTTGCAGTCTTTTCTTACTAGAGTTCCTATTTACTTTGAACAACTGTTTTGAGTATTCATTTGTGTTCTGTTTTTGTGAAATTTCATCCTATTGCTCATCTCATCACTGGTATCAATCTGGTATTTTTAAAATTTTACTTCTCTCACTCTTTGAAGACGCTCTATTTACCTCTTGAGTGTTTTCACTGTTTGTTTGTAAGTAGAACTAAGATTATTTTCAGAAGTGATTATCTGTACTCTTTAATTTTTATAGTGGAGATTTTCATGAACTAAGTCACGTGGTTTTTGTCTCTTTCATTGGAGGCTTCTACGTTAAAAGTTTGGTGTGCTCTTCTCTTTTGCATGTTATTTATTTTTAGACTCTCTGAATTTTTGGATTGTTGTTGATTAAGCTTCTTTTAATTTTTTTTAAGTAAAAAAAGTTTTATTTCTCACACATATTTTGAGTAATTTATTTGAATAATTTATTCAACTGCTTAAGTGTGCCTTTCCCATCACTTTACTCTTTTTATTTTCTTTCTTATATTGGTTTTATTAAAGCTAAATGTTTTTGGATTGATTATCTTGTATTTTTGTATTGAATTATGAGGTTTGGAGGTTTGGTGTAGTAAAATTTATTTCTAAATTTTCTGGAAGAGTTTGTATTTTTGTTGTTAACATTTTGAAATTTAATTTTTGAATTGTTTTTGAATTTTCGATGATAATTCAATTGTTTTTATTAATTAGGATTCTTAGATAATTTTTTTAATTTTAATCAATCTTGTAAGTTTAGTCAATAGAGATAAACATATAGTATATTTTAGAAATAAAGTGTGATATTATATAAGTAAGTAAACGCTTATGTTAGTGATAAAATTTTGTTAACTATAAGTGACAAAGTCAATTATGTGAGAAAATTAAAGAATAATAATTTAAAAAGAATCAGGATTTTATTATTTTTTATTATAATTACACTTTTTTTTTACTTTATTACTATTCCTAAAGCTGATTGTTTGGATGAATTTTAAACATTAGATAATTTGATTTAATATTGAATTTGTTGCGAGACCTATACACTGTCTATACTATAAACAGGTTGAAACTGAATCACGTTTAATCTAATTTTATGACTCCTCTTGTGTCTTCATGCCATTGATGATACTCTCAACAGTTAAGATTACTGTAAAATGAATCATCAATTATAGTTTAGTTTCTGTCTGCATCGATGAACCCGTTTTTTGAAGTATCTACATTCTGGACCATCCTTGTGGTCCGATGAGCTTCCTTATCTAACAATATTAACAAAATATCTCTGATCTAAGAAATTTGGTATCTGTATTCTCAATCCTCTTACTGTATGTTCTTGTTACAATTCTCTTACTAAATGTTATTTGTTCATGCTCTAAAATTTGATCAGTTGTTAGTTCATTTTTGTCTTCACTGATAAATTAGGATAAGTTCTGTTTCACTAGTAGATATTATTGGTTATCCATTTCAGGTACGTTGGGGTGGATCTTGAGACATTTAGGATTAGGATAGTAAATAATCTCAAACTGCCAAATACTGATACAAAGTTACTCATCATAATTTTTAACAAAAATATTACTTTAATGTGAGTAGCATAAGTGTAAAGTCTTTAAAGGTAAATAAAGTTCCTTATATTGTATTACTTCTAAGTCATTGTCACTCGGAAAGATATTCTGATATGGGAACAATTTGTAGGTAAAACTAAAAAATAGTGATATAGTTTGATATAGGCTTTCTAGTAAGCACATTAGTACACTTACCCAACGAAATTCCAAGAGGTCATCACATTTTATAAAACTGGTTATAATCAAAATTTACTTTTGATTAAAATTTGCTTATATTTCAAAATTTGTTTTAGAAAACCAGTTTGAAATATTACTTAGTATAAAGAAACACAATTCTAAAAAAAAAAGTGTTTGTTAAATTCAATAAATTAATTATTAGTTTATTTAATTAGCTTAGGTTAAATTATACAAAGGTATTTAATAAGTATTTATCAATAATTTATTGTACGAGTTTTTTAACTTATAACTTACATTTTATTTATTTATTATTATTTCTTATATTTTAATATATTTCTTATCATCCTTAATTGCATTTCATTTATTATTATTTCAATCTTATGTGAATAATTAATTATTGGACTATGTATATTACATGTTGGATTAATTTTTAATTTTCTATGCAATTCAAAATAAAAACAATTAACAATTTGAAAGTAATAAATATTTTATGATTGTTATATAAAATTACACTCATTAAAGTTATAAAAATAAATTCATATTACAATAATTTAAATTAATAAATTAAAAAAACTTAAATTTCTAAAAAGTAAGTATAACTTAAATTATATTAATATTTATTAAATGAACTCATTTAAATAAAAAATTTAACTTATTTAAATAAAATGACTTGTCATATACAACTTTTAAAAATGAATAAAAATACTAAAAAGTTGAATAAGATCAGTTTGATTATTTTTTTAAATTATAATTATGTAATAATATATTTTTGTTTAGAAATATAAATTTAATTTCTGTAATAAAATTTATATAGATATATCTTGTACACCATTCCAAATTTACTAACTACTTTATAGATATTTAAGCAAACACTTTTAATACTAAATATTAGTTCAGAACTTATAAAATAGAAATTTAGTCACGGTCGACTAGTTTATCAAATACTAGGTATTTTTACCAACTAGTTTTTGTTAGACATACGCAATGTTTCTTTTATACAACTAATGTTGTAATATTTTCTAGAATTAAACGTGTGAGAAAAAAAATTCTTGCAAAACCAAGCGCAATGGATCCGCGCCACCAAGTTTTGCTAAAACACACTATTCTTCCATTGGATTGCATGTGTATTTAAATTATGGTCGAAGATGAAGTAAATTATATTTTATATAAAAATATTTATTAATTTATTTTGATTTATTAAAAATTTAATTAAAATTCTGATTAAATGTAATCCGTTTATTGTAAATCTAATCCAATCCATTCATTAATATTTTTTCATAAATGGAAAACCAATATCTTAAAAATTTTAAAATAAATTTCAATATTATATTTTTAAAATTGAAAAAAATTGTAAATCAAATTTAAAACTATATTTTTCAAATTAAAAAGGCATATTTAAGAAATATTAAATTATAAATATTAGTTAAAATATTCATAAGATAGTTTATTAAGTTTTAAAAATAGATGAATCATTAACAAATAAATATTTTTTATGATGAATTAGATAAATATACACGTAAATGGGTATATATGGATTTGGGACAAATTTTACTGTAGTACACATCTGACAAATATTAACTTGGTTAGGGTGATTGGAAAAATCTGGTATCACTTTCTAAATAAGAATGGTATAGTTTTTAAACTGGTTTCTTTTTCATGAAAGTGGAGCAATGTATACCCAACCTTATACAATCAAATTTTATAGAGAACCCTTAAAAGTCTTGTATTGTTCTTATAAAAGGACAAGTTAGTGTTACTGGGCCATTCATTGAGAAACTCGCAAAGGGTTGCTACTAAAATAAGGAGAGATAGTTTTGTTTGATCTAACAAACACTGAGTAAGGTGCTATGGTTTACAAAACTAGTAAAGATGTTGTTTTAATATTTAGCTTTTTATTGAAAACTAATAAGGGAAACTTATTTTACATCAAACCATAATATGATGGATTAAACTGGATTCTTTTGCCAGAAAATTGCACTAATAGTTAATACTTATATATCAAATCAATTTCACATGCACTTAAATCCTTAACATGTTTATAATTTTATCCATATAACCTTCGAAGGGCATAAGTATTCATTTTTTTTGCATGTAGTTTCCTAAATTGGCTCCTCTCTTATCTTAACAACATAGAGTTGAAAACTGATATAGTTTTCACTTCTTTCCGTTTCCTATTTTTCCATTTCTATATTTGTTGTATATATTTGTAACCTTTTTTTTTTTTTTATTTTCTTTAATAATTTTGTTTTTCTCTTTTTTTTTTTTTTTTTCTTTTTTTTTTTTTTTTTTTTTTTTTTTTTTTTTTTTTTTTTTTTTTTTTTTTTAATTTTTAAAGTATGATCAATCTTGATGTTAACCTGTGCTACAATTTGATATGGTATTAGAGTACTTTTTACAAAGAATACTATCAC
>Ga0099824_1006363_pt1 | contig 16253 bp, 9 predicted proteins | sample SiratrowhiteBW_FD_76837 | JGI IMG/M metagenome (GOLD analysis project Ga0099824, IMG submission 76837) | Root nodule microbial communities of legume samples collected from California, USA - Siratro white BW | ecosystem: Host-associated > Plants > Roots > Nodule | place: USA: California...
ACAATTATATATATATATATATATATATATATATATATATATATATATATATATATATATATATATATATATATATATATATATATATATATATGCACACACACAAATGTACATATACAACTCTTTCTCACACACACAAACACATACACATATAAAACACATGTGGATATAAACATCCACTTAAACAAGAGAGTGAGAATTACCACGATATATCCACAAGAGAGATAATTGTCTTGACATCTCCACAAGAAATTTAATTAGCTTTACATCTTTCTTGCTCAAGCTTCAAACCATAACTTGAGTGATATGCATTTCTACTTGAACATTTATGATATCTTTTGAGCGATCATGATGTTGCTTAAGTGAGAGAGATAGAATTATCTTGACATCTATTTTAGTGAAACATCAACTTATAACTTGAATAATATGTACTATTGTTTGAGCGGTCGATCATAGTATGACTTAAACGACATTATACGATGTATACAATGATTACTATAATTATTCACTACTTAAGTGTATGATTATTCACTACTTTAAGTGCTGCTTGAACAATAATCTAACAACAATATATATAATTACATCCCAAAACAAATTATCAATTCTAACCTCTTCTAATATAATTTATAGAATAAAAATAAATATTTTGCATGTGACCAAATTCAAATTTTTAGATGCTAATCCAAACTTTCAATATAACTCTACACATGTTATAACTTGAGATAATTTTATTTTCTTATATAGTCACATTTCTAACACTTGTGAATCAACTCAAATCCAATTATTTTCGCTCGAGAGATAGTATGGCTCACTATAAAGGAACTCTAAAAAGCTACAAACTATCTAAAATAAGATTATAGAACTTTTAAGATTTTAATTATACACAACTAACATCTCCTTTTAGCAAATATTATACTTTTCTTTTATAGTATACTAAGACTAATAGGATATGAACTCGTCAAACTTAAAAAAAAAAATCATTATAGAAAAAAATATAACTTATACAAGTCAAAACTTTCATCAGAACATTAATATATCCGCTCTGAGTAATTTATTTATAAAACATATTACTTGTTAAACTATGATCTTAAAAAGTTTAATGAATGTATATTTATATAAAAATGAAATTCAAATTAAAATGAAAAATAAATTTATTCGTAAGTTTTGAAAAAAAATCATTTTTCATTTACTTAAAATCATATATCTCTAATATAATAAAATTAGTTTTTATCCAAAGAACGACATTAATTGGAACGAAAGTAGGTGGGCACTATGATTAATCGTTGTCCAAAATTCCAGCTTTTCATTGAGTGCACGGTGTTGATGAACAAAACAGACAAGCAGTGAGACAGCAGAAGCATGCAATGCTGTAGCTGGCACTGTGTCGGTGCTCAAAATGCAAGCATATCAAAGGTGGTGGTTGTTGTGCTATATCCGAATGAAATATTCGAACATATATAAATATATATATTATTTTTTTTCTGACAGTTAGACAACGTCGCAAAATGTCAAAAGGCTTTGATTTTTCAATGACTATTTTTTTGGATAATTTTGTTTATGTCGTTATAATGAATCAGTGACGGACAAAAGACATGAATCATAGTGTCGGTGGACGGTGACGATGTGTCTCTGTGAATTGCAAACGATTGCATATGAGGGGGGTATGGAATACCATATCCAATTCTAAATTTTGTCTCTCATGTAACACGTTTAATAGAATATATAAAATAAAAAACAAAATATATAGTAACTAATTAGTAAGTTTAGTTTAGCCATTGAAAGTTTCTCTTGAAATTTTATATATCATTCTTCAGAAAAAATATACAAAACGCAAACTTATATATTTTTGCATGTTTTTTTTAACAAATTTATTGTCTAAAAAAATAAGTTAAGAGCAAAACTGAGAAGGAGACAGCAAGAGACGAAAATTTCTTGAGATCAATGTCAATGATTTGGGCACATACAATTATTAGGTATTGAAAAGTATTTATCTTAATCCAGTTGGAAGGAGGATCAAAGATATACGGAAAGTGTGAATTCTCCATAATCACTTATCATAAAAATTAACCTTTCTTTTTAGGACAAATTTTTGTAATTTTGATTAGTAATAGGTTGTTGCGTTTGATAAAGTCTTTAAAGATGATGAAGATATTGAAAAAAATTATCTTTTCTAAGTTATGATAATTTATGATAATTGATTCCAAATGAATATTCAGAAGATAATCTGATGAAGAGTTTAATCAAATAATGATATTGTTTAATGGAAGAGAACAAATAAAACTTAGTTGTAATATATTTAAACAAACCGTTTAATACATATATTTATTACTATTTAGGTTTGACTATTTTCAATTTTCTTCTGTTAACTTAGTTTAATATATAGAAATGGTTTAAGTATATAAAAAAATACATTGTATGTTATAAAACTATATGTATCAACAATTAATATCAGAAATTCACAACATGAATAATTATTAATTTTAATTATAAATAACTTAATACCTTCAATTTAAAAAAATTAACTTAACAACGTTTCCTATTAATCTATTTTTATATTATAAATTTGAGTATTCATTTTTACATTATATCTACCTTGTTACATAATCTATACACAAATTATGATTTTAGGGTTGGCTCTTTTAAGATTTTACAACTTTTCAAAATTTAAATTATCGTTATGGCATGTCTTTATCTTCAAGTTTATGTTTAAAATAAAATATATTTTATTTTAAGTTCTTAGAAAATTTATTGTGATTAAAATATTATCACTATACAATTATAGTTAGAATTAAATTAAAAAAATATTTTTTATTTAATTCATTAAATAATATATAATGTAATTTTAGTTTATATAATTGAAAATTATTTATCTTACGAATTTTGCAAATTAATAGATGGATAGACATTAGAACTTTGACCCATTGTTGCTTTATGCTTCTGAAATTTTTAAAAAACGATGCCTCGTTGCTAAAAGTTGGTGCACGTAGATCGGTTAGTGTAAAATTGTTCCCGATTTATTTGGATTAAAAAAATATTTTTACTTATACATATTTTATTAATCTTAGTTTTTTTTAAAGAATGTAATCATTTTTAAAGAGATGTAATTAACAAGAAATAATAAATAATTTAACAACTTGTTTACTTAATATATATCATCTTCCCTTTTGCTAAACAACCATTTATGATAAAATAATAATATTATCATGTCAAATTTATGTACATAAATATAAACAAATGAATTAAATTTAGTGGAAAACTAATAGAAATAAAGAAAAAAATAAATTCATATAAAAGATAAAAAAGTAAATACATTTAAACTTTTGTTATGTACGGAGGAACTCCTTGTTTATTGTCAGGTATATTTTTCTTATTTGTATTTTGGTGGCGTTACTTGTGTATTGTACCTTTCTGTCTTTAGTATAATATTATTATTGAGTTGATTAGGCATCTGCTTGTTTTGATGTCAGACTTGTTTCGTTGTATAAAGGTTGGAATACTCTTGAAGTATTTCTTTTAATTTTTATTTTTGGCTGTTAAAAAAAAACATTTAAACTTTTATTTATTATCAATTGTATTTATTTATTTTTTAAAGGAAAACACAAATAATTGAAGTTGTCCTACGTAATTTAAGGTGATACTAATCCATCTATGTATTATCTATTACATAATACTAAAAATACAACTCCTTCTATTTTATAAAGTCTAAATTATTTATATTATCAAATTTATATGTTTTTTTACATAAATGTAAGTAAACATTTTCTACTGTCGTGTTCTAACACTTCATTATTTTTTTTTCTTTTTATTTATTTTTTTCTTCTTATTTATTTTTTTCTTCTTATTTTTTGTTTTTCATAGAATTCTTATTATTCGCATTTTAACTTGATGATAAACAGAAAACGTTTAAATAACTAGTAAGTCAAACCACAACATTACTACAAAAGTTAAGTAAAAGAAAAAGAAAAAATATATTTTCATTTATTGAACAATCAATAATAATAATAATAATAATAAATAGAATTAATAGATCAACCAACAGGAAATTGCTTAGATGTAGAAAAAGTTTGAAATTAAAAGCAATAACTATATCACTATTAATAAGATTGAGACAAATCTAAATAAGAATAAGAAAATCTGACATATTTTAGTGATATTTATTTATATATAAATACAAAATTACACAAAAATCATAGAAATGGAATCAACAAGGTAATTAATCAAAATTTAATTGATTTTGAATATCAAATTATTGTTTTTATTCTTTTAAATTGTTAATTGAATACAACTAAATTCTGTTTCCTATAAATTGTTAAATATGACATAATTTTTACAATATTAAAATATTTAATGATAATTGATTTCACCAATAACTTATGCAACTAGACCAGCCAATATAACTCATGCATGCACCAGTCCAATCTCACCGTCATTGTTTCTTACAAATCAAAATTTGGCAAAGTGTGTAAATGACTAAGACTATTACTTTCTTTTTCTCACTTCCAATCCAATTTTGGCACATCCATTCAAATTTACATTTGCTTTCTCATCTTCCAAATATGGTTATTCTTCACGTCTCTCTCTATTTTCCTTTCAAATTTCAAATTTCACCATTATGTTAATCAGCAGTCACCACTAGCTAACTATATCTGCTCTTAATAGAAATAATTATGGTGACTAAAACAAAATAGAAATCAAACATTTTTTTTATAAAAAAAGATAAAAAAAATAAAATTTAACTTGTAAAATTTTGCTTAGAAAAGAAGGTAATTTTGCTTGTAAAAAAAAAGGAAATTTATGGTGTAAGTATGGGTATTCATTTGAATGTAAGAAAAAAGAAAGTATTTAAAGTAAATTTAACTTAAATGTGTACTGTGAATTTATCTGTGATTTGATGTGGTACCAAATCAATCACATATTAAAAATAATTTCATACATAATAGGAAGATTGGATTTCAGTGTATAAGAGATAGAAAATGAATTTTCAGTTTACTAATTTATAAAAATGATTATATTTTATTTTTATTAGAAATATTAAAATCCAATGTTATTCATCAAATACTTGAAAACTTTTTGATAACAGACAAAGAAAACCGTGGAAAAGTTGAAGAAGAACTTAGTAATAAACCTTCCTTATTCCTTTTCATTAATCAGTTCCACAAGCAAGGGACTTCTTTTTATAAATAATTATTAATTATTTGTATCACTTTTCTATATTTCTTTTTCAGCTTTTCAAATTATTCAGAAATTGAAATGAAAATAAAATTTAATTAACATAAGAAATTGTTTTATAATTTTAATAGTTTTTTTTTAAAATTCATTTTTACGATTATCAGTACATATAAATTAGCTTTATTTTTCTAAAAAGAAATAAAAAAATCACAGAATTGCTAAACTATTTTACATTGTTCTTTTTATTTAATCTGTAAGAGATTTATCAAAACTCTGTCTATAACCCATCACACTGCAATCGGAACTAATGAACTCATCTAAGCCCAGAACTCATTAGGGCCTTAACCTTTATCATTTGAAGTGTACAATATTGTAACATTTGGGGATTCTATTTATAGTTTCATTTTAAAATATTACGGAAGATTAAAGCACACCTTTCTTTATCCCTCCTACGTTGTGAATTTTGATATATTTTGTAAGAATCTAGGTGGATGGTGTAAAAACAAAACTCTCTATTAAAATTTTCACCTCAAATAAACTAATATATAAGTTTCATGACATCTTTAGAACTATCAATGTTTAAAATCAAATCAGTTTCCTTTTAAAAAAGGTAAATCAAATTCATTTTGAATTGCCAATTTATTTTGTTTAAGAAAATGGTTAAACCAGAAACTAAAAAAATCATTATTTTCTCAAGGTTTGATTAAATTTTTGAATTCTATCCTAACCAAAATGTTAATTTAATATACTTATAATGATTTATAATATTATATAGCAATATTTTGAACTTTTAGTAATAATTATAGTATATGTTTTTAGTAATAATTATAGTATATTAACAATTTGAGTGTGGATTGTTTGCTATTAAAAATTTGTAATGTAGTTATTATCATATGTTGTCTTGTTATTGTCAAATGTCATTTTTGTAAATTGATAATTACTGGTTATTACATTCTGTTTTATTAGTTGTCGAATTAAAAAATATTTTTAAATCATATAAAAGTAAATTAAAAATTTCATAACCACCTAATGAAAACAAGCCAATATAAACAAAAAATTCAGTTTGATATTTCTATAACTTACACTAAACTATATTACCCCTATTTAATAGTGTTCCTGCCAACAAATATAGCTTACATTAATTATTATACCATGTAATATAATTATTATACTATGTAATAAATTTTAATTGGAAAATTTAATTTTCAAACCTATTCTTGGATTAAAATTCTATTAAAATAGATTATGTATAAAATTATTATATAAATATAAAATTATTTAATAACTCACTAATATAAAGAAAAGTATACTAAACTGTAAACCATTCAATTACTTTTTTTTATTGTTGTTTATTTTATTTTTATAAATTTGGCACATACAATTAAAATAATATATAATTATAATATTAATTGAAGTTAAAATTTCGTGTAAAACTATTGATACAGTAATATATGTAAGTAAACTTCACTGTCAATGTTATTTTATCCCTTCTCTTAATTACCCAGAAATTATTTTTAGTGATACCGTGTAAAATATTAATTATATCGTTATTAATTTGATACCTTATTTTTTCCTTTTTAAACCTTTCTTTTTTCTATTGCAGTGATCTTACCAAAAAACCCTTTATTTATTTTTTCATTTTCAATTCCATTAATATTTCTGTTTACATACTTACAAAAATGGAAAGTACTCAAATATTAATATATCATTTGTTTAAATCATTAATTACTTACTTAACCACACTAAATTCAATATAATGACATTAATTACAGTTTGAGGAAGGTGAACTACACAGCCCCTCTCATTGAAAGCTGTCACAGACTCATCTCCTAACGTTATTAATTTTCATTCATTTATTCATCTATTCAAACACCCTTCTCAAAACTAGCCGTTGAACTCAGCTTCCTTAGTTATCTCTTCCAATGACAACTTCTCTTGACATACCTTCTTCTCCGCTCCACCTCCACCCAAACCAGGTTTCTCCTCTCTCTCTTAACCTCGGAACTTGCTAACACTGTCGTGTGTTGTTTCTCAACATTTGTTTTGTTGTTGTGGTGATAGGAGGACACGTGCGATATGGGTTCTTCTTCTCCTCTGTTTAGCCCTTCCTCTGATAAACGTTTCTGGAGCACTCTCAGAAGCAGAGTCGACACGCTTCTCGATGCTCGTCAACCCAGAACCTCATCTCCCTCCCCGAAGGTTGGTGTCGCTGCTACCTCGTACAATCGAAGTGTTTATCAATTTTTGATTGGATTCTCTAAGATTTTGAATTGGTGGGATTTTTTTTTCTGTTTTATATGTGTAGAATGTAGAAGAAAAAAACCGGTTGAAGGAAGATTCTATGTTGCTGATGAGAGGGTTTGACTCAGTTGCCCACACTCTGTCGTTGTTGTCAAATAATTTGGACAATGCCCTTCAGGTTTGTTCATTTACTACTGTTAATTTTGGCAAGAGGGTATATTTTGGTTACTATGTTGTTCTTGCGAACGATCTAGGGATTTTATCGATGACCAATACAGAACTTAACCTGTTCATTTTTTAGTGAGTCTCTTTTCCAAATCTCTTTTTATTATATGATTTGAAATTGAGATCTCAATTAGATCCGAATTGAGTTTCACTCAGATTTGGTTGTATGATAGAGATTGCTACACAAGAACTTGTTTGGTGAAATTGTACTTTGATTAGATGTGACAATTGCTTATTTGTGTAGGTTTTAAAAGTTGAATTAAATTAGGATCCCTTGTATTCAAACGTCTAGCTGATTTTTTTGTTCTCTGCAGGGTGCTAGAGAATTGGCAAATCCACCCACTTTAACTGACATATTTCACAGCAAAAATGATAAGGTGGAAAACAAAGAGGATTCCGGAGAGAAACTGAAAGAAGAGTCAAACCAAGGAATGAAAAGGAAACTTGACCAAGTTGATTCCTCTGAAGAAAGTGCTGTTGACTCACAAAAGGAGAATGGGAAAAAAGCTATGGATAGAAACATCAAGAAAGCAAAAAATGTTGGTGCTTCTTTTTAGTATATGAGTTGGTTCGCTGAAGTTACCAGCTAATTGTTTATTTATTTTATTTGCACATTGCAGCTTGCCGTTTCCATGGCAACAAAAGCAGCTTCACTAGCAAGAGAATTGAAGTCTATTAAGTCAGATTTGTGTTTTATGCAAGAAAGGTGTGGTTTGCTTGAAGAGGAGAACAGGAGACTGCGTGATGGATTTGCAAAAGGAGCTAGACCTGAAGAAGATGATCTGGTAAGGAATCAATCAAACACATAATCATGTCATTGCCATGATAAATTAGAAAACAAGAAATGCTAGCACACACTCCTTCAAAACACACTTTATTATTATAGGTTGTTCAAATCTATTGAAAGTCATAGTTTTGAGATTTTCACTTGTTTAATGAACTTCACTTGTGATTTTAACCAATAGAATATATTGCAAGGAATGTGTTAGAGCAAACACTGATTGTAAGAATGTTGTGGTGGCTGTAGGTGAGGCTTCAGCTGGAAGCACTTCTTGCTGAGAAGTCGAGACTGGCTAATGAAAATGCAAATCTGGTCAGAGAAAATCAATGCCTTCATCAGCTTGTGGAGTACCACCAACTTGCCTCTCAAGATCTCTCTGAGTCAGATGAGGATGCTGCTATTCAGGGAATGTACTTAGACTTCTCGTCTCCCCCACCAACAATTCCTGAAGAGACAGGGGATGAAGACGGTGATGATGATGAAAATGGAGAACCACACACACCCAGAAACGATATCCACAAGTTTTCTGCTTCACTTGATGATGGAGAAGAGTAAACCTCTGAATATTAGGAAGCATCATAACACCCCTTATAATGATGCTGCAAAGTATTCCCTATATTTCTGCCAACATTAAATTCTTTTTCTGATCTAAATACAGTGTCCACCTTTTGTTCATAAAGATTTATATTATGCTCGTAATAATGTGGTAATAGCTCTTGAAATAGAACAGTTATGAATCCAGATTATTGCTAAATATAACTACTAAATAGAACAATCCTTTTTCCGGTTTGAGGATTTCCGAGTTTGTCTTTAAGCTCTTACCAAATACTACAAGCTCAACCAAGCTGCATGTTATTAGTTAGGAAAATTTTAGTTATGCTCTTACTGTCATGCCCAATTGGTAGGATACGTGATCATATGAATCTAACAATCATTTACTTTGGGTTAACAATTGTTGAGTAACTTGTACATCTCTTGTGGAAAAGCAAGAGATTATCAAAAACCTTACCATTTATAAAATAATATATTGCACATAGAAAATAAAATATAATATATTGAGCGACAAAGACTCATTATTTCATATCAGAAACCTTTTTATTTATAAAACTTGTCACAAACCATTTTTTTTTGTCTTAAAGTCTGAAACTTATTGATTGAAAATGGTTTTATAAACAAATCTGCTAATTGAGTTTCTAACTTGTAGTAAACCAAAGTCACAAATTTTTTTTTTCTGCATTTCTCTTAAGAAAAATAGCTTGATGTTGAAATTCTTAGATTTTCCATGAAATACATGATTATGTGTAATAGTAATAGTAGCTTGGTTGTCAACAAATCTTGGTGCTTTCTCTTTGTTTTAGATTCAAATTCATTAAAGTTTTCCTCAACCACCATAAGTCCTGATTGACTACTGCTGTTGCTGTAATGAATTCTGCTTCAGGAATGGATTGTGCCACAGGTTCTTGCAAACAGTAACATGAAATACTTCTCATATCATCAATGGAGTCTCTCCAGTCACTATTAGAGAAACCAACCAGCTTAAATTCTTTATTCTTTGTGAATTTAACACTAAAATCACTTGTACTTTTGACAGATCACATCATTTTCTTGACAGCTTTGAGATGCAATTCGCTTGCACAATCCATAAACCTGGACAAAATAAAATATAAGGACGTGTTGCAGTAAGATACATCAAACAACCAATCAAACTTATGAAGTATTCTTCATCAATTTTATCAGCTCCTTATTTCTTGTACAACTTCTCTTTTTGATTCATAAGAGTGTTTGCTTCCTTGTATTTTCAAACTTGAACTTTTTCAAAACCTCCATCACATGTTTCTTCCGACAAATGAAGATTTCATATTCAGCTTGCTTAATTTCCATTCCAAAAAAGAAGCTCATTAATCCAAGATTTTTCATCTAAAAAACCTTCATCATTTCTTGTTTAAATTCTTGAACCAACCATGCATTATTTTCTATCAGAAAAGATCATCAACATAAAGTGAAACCATTAGAACATTATTATCCCAATGTTTAACATAAAGAGTAACCTTAGACAAGTTCTTTCTAAAATCGTTGCTTAGTAGATAATCATCTATTATGCTGTACCAAATTCTTGGAACTTGTTTCAACCTATGAAGAGCCTTTTTAAGAAGATAGATATTGTCCTTTTCTTCATTCTTCACAAAACCTTCAGGCTGTTTAACGTATATTTTTAATATAAAATACCATTTAAAAATGATGAGTGTATATAAAGTTTGTACACTTTCCAATTCATTTGGGCTGCTATTGCAAACAAAAGCCTTATATTATCTAAGCAAGCAACTAGTACGAATGTGTCTGAGTAATATGCGTCAGGAATTTGAGCATAGTCTTTCACAACAAGTCTTGCCTTGTGTTTGTAGATAGAACCATCAACATTTAGTTTGGTTTTGTATAACTCCAGTCACATTTCTATCCCGATCAACTAATTCCCATGTTTGGTTCTTCTCAATCATAAACAATTCCTCCTTTATTGCAACCATCTAATTTTGGTCTTCCTCTGCTCCTTTAAAATCTACAGGTTCACAAAGAGCAATGTTGCACTTCTCATAAATATCAGATAATGATCTAGTACCTCTTAAAGGAGCATCATCCACATATTCATTTTGTCAATGCTCTTCTTCTTTGATTCTTAAAGTAAGAAGCTTAAACTGTCAATGCTCTTCTTCTCTGATTCTTGAAGTAAGGAGCTTAAACTATAGGTCTGTCATAGTTTAATCCTCCTTTTTTGTCTCATCCGAGTTCCACTCTTCATCTTCTATGAAGTGGACATCTCTGCTAACAACAATGTTTTCACGACTGAAAAATTTTATAAGCTTTGCTGACAGTGCTATAGCCTATAAAAATGCCCGGTGATGTTCTTTTATCAAGCTTGTCACGCTTGCTCTGTGGAACATGAGTGAGATACAAACATTCAAATATTTTGAGAAAATTAGAGAAGGTTTGTAACCATACCAGTCTTTATACGATGTATGATCCTTGACTGTTCTTGTAGGGAGTCTATTTTGCAAAAGAATAAAAAAAAGAAAAATAGTCGTATGAGCTGCTTCTGCCCAAAACTTATTAGGTAGATTCTTCTCACGCAACATATCTAGTCATTTCTAAGATGTATTTGTTTCTTCTTTCACTCACCCCATTCTGTTGTAGAGTATAGGGAGTGGTTAATTGATGCTCAATGCCAGCTTTCTCACAAAACAAATTAAAGTTTTTTGAGATGTACTCTTACCACTATTAGATTTAGAGTTTGAATTTGGTTGTCATTTTGACTCTCCACTAATATTTTGAACTTCTAAAATGCACTAGCCACGTCTTACTTATATTTTAGGAAAAGATTCCAACACATTCTTGTGAAGTCATCAACAAAGACAACATAATATTAATTACCTATTAATGAAGGAGTTTTTTAAGGTCCAGATATGCATGGACTAACTACAACTTATAAGTGACTATATTTGCTAACTTTGGAAAAGGTTTCCCTTTTTGCTTTCCAAATAGACAAGCTTTGCAGGTTGGTATGTGATCGTCAACTTCTGGAAGATCAACTGTCATTTTCTTGGACTTCATTTGCAACGGCCCTTGGTGGTGATAATGCCTGAGTCTCTCGTGCCAAACTTGTGTGATGTTTTCCTTAATTGAAAAAACAACTTGCTCCTCCTCCAAAGGATTTAGAGCAAAACTTTTTCCTATCATTTTTACTTTTAAAATATCCTAACTAGCTGCATCTCTAATCAAGCAAAAACTGTCTTCTAAAGTAACTTTGAAGCCTCATTCAATCAATTGACCAACACTTCACAAATTTTATTGAATTTCTGGTACAAAAAGGACATTAGGGATAAACTTTGTACCCAAGTAGTTAGCTATTGCAATAGTTCCCCTGCCTTTGATTGAAATATAATATCCATTGTCTTCTCCAACTTTGGTGATGTTGGTTGGCTTTAATCTTTGAAAACTGATCTTCACTGCCTACAAAACATATGGCCACAAAGAGTTGATCTTCCTCCTCTTGATCAATAACCTTAGCTTTTTCTTCTTGTCATTGATTTTTGTTTTTTCATATCACTACTTCATGTCCCGTTTAATTGCACTTGATGCATATAGTATCAGGTATCTTCCAACATCTAAATGGACCCATTTTGCCACAATACTGACAAACTGGGTAATTTTTCTTTTTACTGTTTTTTTTTGTAGTAATTATTTGTACGAATCTAATTACTAGTTGGATTATTCTTCTTATACATTTTAGCTTGTTGGCTCTTGGCTAGAAGAGTACCTTCAACAACATGCTCTTCTCTCATCAATCTTTGTTGCTCTTGGATCTAAAAAGCATGTAGAACTTCTGTTAAAGTAATCTTAGACAAATCTTTTGCATTCTCTAATAAAGTGATAGATGCTTCACATCTTTCTGACATTGTTACCAAAATGTTATCAACAATTATGGAATCTGCGAAATTCTTGTCGAACAAATTGAATACCTTACAATTTGTCTGAGTATTTCTTGATTGTCTCATAGTTATTTTTTTAATCTTTTGAAGTTTAAACTCCCTCATTAAATTTAACACTTGTATGCTTCAAATTCTTTCTCCAGCATATTCTGCCTTCAGATAATTTCAAATTGATTTTGGTGATTTTTTTTGAGTGTTATGATCCTAGCATAGATTATATTAGAGACTCCATTAAAAAGACATGATTTTGGCTTATGATTCTTGATCTAAGCCATGCTGAAATTGTCCTGGAGTGGAAGGATTTCACAATGTTATTCTACAGCTTCCCAGAGATCAGAGTCTCTAGATAACCATTTTGAGAGCTTTCCCATTGAAAATTGAAAGACCTATTTGGGAGAAACTTGCTTGAGTCCATGCTATAGGTCTCATAAGAAAAAAGTTCTATAATATTAATTATTAGAGATTATCAAAAATAGAATTACAGAGAGAAAAACTCTAGCACACTCTCTTTTATTATAGTGCCTTCTAAATCTCTTTAATTTTCTTCACTTTGATTTGTTTTGTTTCGCTGCATTAATTAATCCACGTTCTTTAAAGAAGCTCTTTCTCTTTCCCTATATTGTACTCTTTCCCCCATTAGAACCACTACTCAAATAGACCCGCAGTGATTCAAAAGCCACATTACTTGATTATATTTTTACTTGAATTAGTAAAGCACAAAAGTGATACCAAAAAGCAAGCATAGTTGAATATGAGAATGTAAAAATAGAACTAAAATGAGTATTACGATTTTAAAAGTTTCCTCATCTAACTTTTTCTATGACCCCTGTAAATTTAATAAAACAAGTCATTGTTGTTTTAGATTAACATCAGGATTTTCCTCAAATTTACAAGCCGCTAATTTGAGAGTAGCTATTAAGTAAGAATTCGTTATGCTTGTTTTTATGCGTAAAAACATTCATTAAATGAAGTGCTGAATATTTTTCCACCAAAAAATCTGATTCTTCTTTTCAAATTAATTTTAACCAACTATTCTAATAATCATATCATCTATATCATCGGATATTTATAAGATCTTAAACATGTTAAAGCCTAACTTTCTTTCTCCTAATTATAATACCAGGAAACTTAATGAAAAATGTATGAAGAATTTGATGAGTTGAAGGTACGCACCGTCAGCTAAAAGGAGAGACATCATGAGAAACACAATTTTAAAATTACTAAATGAAGAAACAGAAATCCATGCAAAAAAGGTTCAAAAGCCACAAAAACTCAATTACAAATCCATGCAACAAAGGTTCAAAAGCCACAAAAACTCAATCAAATCTAAACTGATAAAGCACATGTCTAATGCATTAATAAATTGAGAAACATTAGCTTCCTACTTCAGCCTTCATTTCTCTTCCTCTTCATCATAATTGATGAAGATCCAGAAGCATTGTTTTGAGTTAATACATTAACAGCCGCTTCAACAGATTTTGCCAGATTTAAAATCAAACCATCCTTATCAGAATCCTTCGTTTTATTCAGTCCATCAATCAAAGAACGGATCTCTTTCTCATACTACAATGTAGAATTATCAGAGTTAGATACATCCAGATAAATAAAAGCTAATTACTTAAGAAATACAGTCTAGTTAATTTTATTGTAAGCTTAAGGTTATACTTTTGAAACAAGATCAGATGCTACATGATCACTGATATTCCTTCTAATGTGTTATTAAGATTATTCACAGTAGAGACAGCCAAAGAAGGGACAAAGTAAAGGAAAAACAATTCTTTTCCAAGAGATTATAATATAGAATACAAAACCTTATGCCATAATAAGACTCAAGATGAATGGAGCCTACAATAATAACGTTGTAACTTACCACATCCAATTTTCCCAAAGCATTTTCCAGCTTTCCGTTAAGTCGAAGATTTTCTTCTGTCAAAGCTTCAATCTGCATATATATGTAAGGCAATAAGCAACATAAAAATAAATGAATATCATACCAAAAGACAAGCAAGCTTAAAAGATGCATAAGAAAATTAAAATTGTAAACAAAGACGAGAAAAAACCTTCTTCTGCGAATCAAAGTACATGCTCTTGTAACCAGGTGCCCCAGAAGGAGCTTCACAAAAGGCAGCAGTTTCTTCCACCTGTTACGCATTCAGCATACAAAGCCACAAATCACAACAAAAATAACAATAGCGAAGTATCTTGAATTTAGAAGTTAGAAAGACTTGTAAAATACCCTGGTCTTTAACAATGCAACGATCTCATCAAGAGAATCTAGCCTGTGTAGGGCAGATTCAACTTTTTCATCCAGGTTTTTCTCACCAAAGCTTTCCTCCTGCTCTGGCTCAGACTGTGACTCATGATCCAGCGGCGGCTCCAGCACCAACTCTGGCCCTCTCAATAGTTGTTCGAAATCACTATCTATTTCATCATCGCTGATTGTTTGAATCTCGCCAAAGTCAAAGTTGGTATTGGGAGCGCAAACAATTGCTTTTTTCAGGCGTTGTGATCGCCTCACATATGTACCACTAGATTTGGATTTTTTCTTATTAGTGGACTTCTTTTGAAGTCCACTATCCATTGGAAGTCGGAGCTCAGGGTTTGTCCCATGAAATATTACCGTTCCATTGGAAGCTGGCGGTTCCTCAACATTAGGCTTCAAAGAAAAAATAGTTAGTAATTAGGAAAAAAATATGATTACTTTTTCTGCTCAGTGTGAGCTTCTACACTTAAAATACACAGATTCAAAGTCAAAATCACATCAAACAAGAACAATAATAACATAATAGAAGCTTCTTTTGTGATGCACATCAGGGATGCAGAATCAACCAAGACAAAAACTAAAAGAACAACCTAAGTTGAAAACAACTTTTTAGAAAGGGTTTGCCAACACAAGAAATAATTGCATGGTCCGATTTTACATAGTAACAGGTATTAAAGTTTTAATAATCATTTTTCTTTAAAAAATTGAAACAAAAACAGCCGCTTAAAGATCTACCAGAACCATTACCGTGTGAAGATCTTACACTACAGGATAATCTCTCTAAATGTAATAAAGAAAAAGAAATAATATAAAAAAAACAACCTTTCCCAGTAGAAAGTGTAAAGTGATAAATCGATGACATATATGCACGTGTTTCAAGCCTTATATGCATCTTCTTCTTGTTCCACTAACATGCATCCATCTATTCTAGATTATAAAACCTAAACAACCAAACCAAAAACCCTAAGCCGATGCATGCAGCCAACACCTAAGTCAAAAAAAAAAAAAAAAACAGTTTCATATAAACACCTTTAATGATTTTAATTACATTCCTTCGGGTGAATCCATTGGAAGCATAAAAAAAATCTATGAA
>Ga0099824_1006364_pt1 | contig 16252 bp, 6 predicted proteins | sample SiratrowhiteBW_FD_76837 | JGI IMG/M metagenome (GOLD analysis project Ga0099824, IMG submission 76837) | Root nodule microbial communities of legume samples collected from California, USA - Siratro white BW | ecosystem: Host-associated > Plants > Roots > Nodule | place: USA: California...
AAAAAAAAAAAAAGAAAAAAAAAAAAAAAAAAAAAAAAAGACTGCATAGGAAATAGCTCTCCTCGGTTATAACCTCCAACGTGGAAAACCCACCCACTATCCAAATTCCAATAAATACCCTCCCCTCTGTTTCTTCGCTCTCACAAACACAAACACCCTTCACCCCTCTTCTCTCTTCTCTCCCCATGAGTTATTACAATCAGCAGCAACCACCCGTCGGCGTTCCTCCACCGCAAGGTCCTTCCCTTCTTAATTTTTCCCTTTTTTTTATTTACTTTCCTAAAACTATGTTTAAGCCTTTGCATGTTGCTTTATCTTGCTTGATTGCTTCTTAATTTAGATTTTTCTGTCTCATGGTTTCCGATTTGTTATGATCATAGGTTACCCGCCGCCAGGGGAGTCTTACGGAAAGGATGCCTACCCTCCCCCAGGGTACCCTCCACAAGGCTACCCTCCGCAGGCGTATCCGGCACAGGGCTACCCTCCGCCCTACGCGCCTCCTCAGTATGCTCAACCTCCGCCGCCTCAACAGCAGTCTTCAACTGGCCCTGGTTGCTTAGAGGGATGGTGCGTTTTTCTTTTCTCCCTAATTTTCTCTCTTTTAGATAATAAATTATAAAATTAAAATCGAGTGAGTGAAGATGATCGTGGTGACTCCAAATTTTAGATCGGAATTGACTTGATTGACTGCGGCTGCGGGCGCACCTGATTTATGGTGCGCCCTTACCATCGATCGTTTGATTATCATTTATCAGAAGTTGCTTTGTCTTTGTCAATCTCATTTTTTCTCACTGGCACGTCAATTCAAATGGATGTCATTTTTGTTGGGTGGGTCCGTCACTTGCGCGTTCTCTAAGTAATCTATAATTATTTGTTCTAACAAAATTTAGTACAACTAATAATTATAATTTATTAAATTAAACTATTCTTTTAGTTGGTTGATGATAGGACTATTTGATTAAGCATTGAGAGATCTTTTCCTTGGTAGCATGTGAAATCAAGTTGTTTATGAAGTAGGGATTAATTAATTTATGATGAACTTTGAAATTGTTTTTGAATTATCAGTTTTTCTTGTTCGATTCACGGATTCCAATTGATTTGTTTGAATTTGTGAATTGTTGCAGTTTGGCTGCTCTCTGCTGCTGCTGCCTGTTGGACGCGTGTTTCTGAGAATATCTTGGGTTGCACAAATTGGATTTGAAGTGTAACATGGCTTTAAACATGAGAATATTGCTTTTAGCTTTTTTATTTTTCCTTGTTGGTTTACATTCCGTGCATATGAAGAATTGCTTTCAACATTATACTTCTTCGTCGTTTACGGCATTCGTGGGTTTCTGTCTTTCTTGTGTTTCCTTTTATGTTTTTGTTAATATTGACAATTGATAAAAATCTCTAATTGCGCCCGAGTTAGCATAGCAATAGTTTTTCATTTGTTGCATACGAATTGAATTTGTATTTTGGTGAGTTGGTCTCGGGTTTGAATTTTGCAAGCATAGATAAGACAACCACTGATGGATGGATAACTACATGGATTGCACTTTAATTGCGTGAGAAAACAAATTTGTAGCAGGAAATAGTTTGGCTTGACAACTTTGTTTGTGAAGACGAATGACTATATGCGCTTTAGTTTTGGCTTTTGTTTGCCAATAATGTGTTTGTCATACTATTACTACTCTTAACTCTGGCTAGTGGATTTCCTATGTACCTTGAACAGTCTATTCCACCCTTATAAATCACACATATATACACATCTACTCTGCCACCTAATATCACTGTTTCACTTTGTTTCTATTGTAATTCACATGTTCCTTCTCTCCCCCATTACAAAGGTTTTTGGAGTACTTTATTTAGAGTCTCTCATAGCTGAAACAAAGACACTTTTTTTGAAACAAAGACAAAGAACTATAATATAACAATCACTTTTGTTATTTTACTTGATGACTAATTCACTGTTAAAGTTGTGTGTAGCTTATCCCTTCCTTGAATATACTCTTACTATAATTGTTATTTACACATTTCTTATTTTTTACATTGCAGTGTTTGTGGAACACAATCACACTTTCATATCTTGTGTGTTATTCTTGATTGATCTATTTTATACAACATAGTTAGATGTGATAGGTACAACTTTTTCTTCATGACTTAGAACATGAGAGATCATGTTTAAATGCTAAACCTATTAATTCTGATGATTCGGATGTGATACAGAAAAAAGTGTTAAAACACGCAATATTAATGGTAGGTATCAATTATCATGTAATTATTAATATCATTGATATAATATTTAATGCTATAATTTTAGTATTTGTTAATATAATATTTAGCTTCTATTTGTTTCTATGTATATCCTGTCTATACACATGGAAAGAAGAATGAAAGTGTGAGGAAACAAAGAATGAAAATGTCAAAATAAAGAGAGGAAACTTAAAAAGAATAATAATAACTTTCTTAGATGAATTTTCCATTATTCCAGAAGAAAATATAACTTAAACGTAATGAGTTATGTACATAAAAAATAATAAAATATTTATGACATAATTGATTATATTGAAAAATATAATTAATGTATATTGTATAGAGAGATTGAGATGAGATGTTATATATTTAATAAATTTATACCTTCCAACTTAATCTGTAATTTAATATCTCTATTCATGAATTAAAAAAAAGCATTATATATATATATATATATTCTATACAATTTTACTAAAGTTGTCTTATACGCTCAAGAACTACATTAGACGAAGATTGAGGTAATTGTAGTGCTCTAATACTAAAATAAGTTATTTTATTTAAGGACAAAAATGAAAAAAAAAAAAAAAATAGTAACATGGTACATTGTAAAATGAGATCATCGCATCTTCTGGTCTGAGGCAAGTCGAAAATTCACTAAAACTATAAATTGGGACGGAGTCTGTATTTTAGTCATTATTAATATATAGCTCCCTCCATCCCTTTTTACAGGGCTTTTTCAAGTAATCTATATATTTTAATAAAATTATTCAAATTAATTAAATAATTTGTATTTTTTTCAAAATTAATATTCTACTTTATTGTTTATTGTATTAGGTTGAACTTTTCTCAGGTTGAACTTTTCTCACGATAGATTCCAATTCTATTTGTTTGATTTGTAGAAAATTTGTTTTTTTTTTTTCATAAATTTGGTCTATTCTTCCATGTATTTTCTTTCTTTTTTTTCTTTAATAATATTTTTTCATGCGATAATAAATAATTGGTGGTTTTGTGTTCAACCTAAATGGGATGTTATAATCCAAAATAACATCTAATATGAATTATTTATTTAAAAAAAACAATATTATAATTATTATTATCGTTATGACTACTATTATTGTTATGATTTTTATTACTACTATCATTGGTGTGATTTTTATCACTACTACTAATAATAACAATATTTTTATTACTACTATTAATATTAATAATAGTATGAACAATAATAATAACAATATTAATCATATTAATAACAAAATTATTTATATGAGTAATAATATTAATAACAGTATTAATAATAATAATATTTTTTATTAGCAATAATAATATTAAATAATGATAATAATAATAATATTAATATTAAGAATAATATTGATATTAGTAATAATATTAAAAATTTACCATTAATACTATTTGTGTGGATAATATGTAATAATATGCAGATAAGGTTAAATTTACATATAAATTTATATTTATATATAAAATTCATAATTAATATTAAATTTATATATAAATATATATTCGTATATAAAATTTGCAGTTAAATTAAAATTTTTATATGATCACAATTAATAAACTATAACTTAATAAATTAACAAACGAAAATCCTAAATTTAATTAGAGAGCAACATCTATATCAGTTTAGTCTAATAGAATCATATAACTACTTTTTGAAATAAAACATTTAAACAGCACAAAAAGAAACTGATGGAGTAAGTGAACACTGAAACGGTAGTGATAACCTGTGTTAATTTTATTATTTTATATTTTTTATCGCATTAAAATATATATAATTTTGTTGATATTATAATTTTATTATTTTATGAGTAATTAATATATATATATATATATATATATATATATATATAATTCTTGAAAAATAATTAAAAATATGTAACAATGATTTAAAGAAACTTATTTAATTATTTAAAAATATAAAGAAGTTATTTAATTATTTATTTTACCAAAAAGTAAATAATTTTTTGTTATTTAAAAGGTAAATTATTCAATTAAGATAGAGTTATTAAATGATTCTTTATCTAGTGTATAGATAGGAAAGAATAAAATATATGTGACATACAATCATATCCCTTACGAGACTATAAATTAGAAGGTATAGTCTGAACTGATACAAGACAAGAAGCTATTGTTTATAAGTTTAATTGAAGCTCAACGAAAGCTCATCACAACAAGGCACATAGATGGCTTCAGTGAAGATAGCTCTGGCAGTGCTCCTTCTTGCTTCAATAACTACCAATGGTATTTTTTCCTCAACCTCTTAAATTTTAGGAATGTAATAACTGGTACTGAATTTTTACATATTTTTTTGCAGGGCTTTGTTTTACGAAGATAGTGGGAATGAGAGCTCCAGAATGTGATAAAGTTGATGACTGCAAGTTGATTTTAGGTAATTGCAAAGGAGAAACAGGCTGTGAAAATGGTGTTTGCATGTGTTTCAAGACCAAAGCAAAGCAAGAATGTGAAGCACACACTGATTGCGACAATCGTTGTCCTCCACCGTGTCAATCTTCATATTGTGATTTTACCGATGCCATATGCAGATGCGAATGTTAGAAACCAATCGTCACATGCTTCAGATCTGATTAATCAAAACAATAAGTTGTGTCAATTCCCTGAGATATACTTTAAATTTATTATATCTTAATTAGTCTTTTATTTTATTTTTTAATTTTAACTCATAAAAAAGTTTATATATCTATACATATAGAGAGTATAAGAAACTTAAGCCTTTTAACATTTGGCGAAAATTTGAACTTTACAAGAATATGTGAATAAGTGAATGATTTAATAATTTTGGAGTTTCTAGTGCTAGTTTATAAGTTTTATTTGAAGGTTTTTTTTTTTTAACTTATAAATCATTGTAGCTATACTTTACTTAACTTATAATTTGTAGATTATTTAATTTTTTACTGTCTTTTATCTTTTAGTATATTTTTTATTATCTTTAATTTCTTTTCTTTTTATTATATACTTAAATTTTACAGAAAAAAATTAATTATTTTATTATTTAAAAATATTTTAAATACAAAGAACCAATGTGTTCGTTATATGATGATATATGAAAGTTATACATAACAAAAATTGTCAAAAAGAAACTTAATGTAAAATTAATTTAAATTGATAAATAAAAAATAATTTATTAAAATAAATTAAAATTAAAATTGATTAATACTCATTAAATAAACTGCATTAGATAAAACATTCAAATATAAAAGCATATGCAACTTTTTAAAAGTAAATAGAAACATTAGTTTTTTTAATCAAAATTGAATTATTTTAAAGAAAATCTAAAATTATAGTTACAATATTTTTAGGAAGAAAAAAATTATCTATATAATCAAATTTAGGTACATATATTTCTTTTATGACATCTGATATTTAATAATTAACTTACTAGTTACTTTATCACATTTTTAAATTAATAAGGTAGTTGTAACTTTCTAGATAGAAGTTTCTGAGATAACAATAAAATAGATCTACATACCCTCAGGATTTAATATATATAGTTTATTTTTTTTTTAATTTTAATATTATTATGTTACGATTTTTTTATTATATAATGATTATAAAACACTTGCAAGGTACTCAGTAATATAATAACCTATTTAATAATAATAATAATAATAATAGTGTTGTCAATAAAAATAAAAGTCGGTTACACATGAAAAATAGCATGTAATAAAAACAAAAAAATTAATTACATTAACTCTAATATATCAATAATATTTATAGTAGTTAAATTATATGATAATATATATATATATAGATTTCATAGATTCAATAACACGGGTAGATTTCAACCACGCCATTCTTTCCATATTTCTTTTCACACCTCCGTAGGAAAAGGTAAAAGTACTGGTGTATCCCTTTTATCTTCTCCATCTTTTTAGTTACATCCAGTTTTAATCCAAGATAAAAAGGAAAATTTATATTTTGGATTGTATAATTTAAAATATAATTTCTATTGAAAATTATTGTCGTTAATTTTAAAGGAGTAAAACAAAAATTTAGGATTCTTTTTACAAGTCCGAACCATTAATTTTAACTCATGTAACTTGATCTAACATGGTTTATGTGTTATTAATTTTAAAGGAGTAAAACAAAAATTTAGGATTCTTTTTACAAGTCCGAACCATTAATTTTAACTCATGTAACTTGATCTAACATGGTTTATGTGTTATTATGTATTTCTTACTTCTATTTATATCTTGGTATGGTTTGTAAGTTTCATATTGATACATCATATCGATTGTAGTTCTCGATCGTAGGATGGAGTACTTGTAATTACTCTGATGTTCAAGATAATATTATTTAAATATAAACAATTATATGGAGTTCTTCAAGAGTGATTTTACTTAGAAATATATTCCTATTTATATTAGTTTTTATAAATCCATACTTATATAAACTTATGTAGAAGACCAAAGTAAGTCGTAGTTATGGTTTTAAAATATGTTTGGACGACGTAATATAATTATTTAATTATGTTTAATTATTTGAGAAGTACATATGAGTTAAATTTGTCAACATTGTCAATCATGGAACAGGATTTCATTTACTCTCAATTGATCTAGATGTTCTTGGTCTTGGAAAATAAAAGACCAAAATCATAATTGTTGGAGAAAAATAAACATAACTAAGTCTATGTTTAAGAACATCATAAAGATACACAGTTATATCGATTTAATTTATATTATTGTTTTAATAGAATTGTAACAATAAAGACTGAATGAGTGATTAAACTTTTTAATATTATAATCATACAAAATAGGATGATGAAATGTGTACTGAGAATTTCTTTATCAACTTAAAAAACCCGATGCTGTAGTAAAAATGTTAAAAAGTATTCTGAATAATGAAGATGCAGACACGCATGCATGCATATATAGCAAACTTTCTGTCTCATGAATACATATATTCTTTACAAGCATCCATGGTGCAAAAGAAGGGCTAGCAATATTCTAGGTCAGTTCACATCAAGCAGCGATTTCCGTGGAAGCAACTTGGTCATTCTCCAGCTGACTGTAATTACCCTTCTCTTTGAAAAGTTGAATGTGATGGTGTTTGCAGTACAGCTTTCCCTCGTGTGTGATGAAGTTTGATGAGCTTATAGTACAACCTCCATAGGTACATTTGAAGCAGCCCTTGTGGTAGGGTGTCCCATTAATCGTTACCTTTAACATATATAAACAGTCACAGATTTTCAATAGTTAGAAGCAGTCAAATGAAAAAGTTTTATAATATTGTATTGGCTACCCGCTCAGTGGGATACACTGTCTTTTTGCAGCACACACATTTGTCTCTGGTACCCAAGAACACGTTCGCGAGGCCCTTAGAGTTCTGATAAAATTTAGATGTAAGTGAAAAAAATAAAATGTACTGAAATGAATGAAAATGGCAATTGCAAACTTTGCACGACAAAGGAAGCATACTTGGTCAAAATTTACATCAGATATTGCATATAATGAATAACATTCTGAAATGTATGCAAGAAAAGCTACAGAAAAATCACCTCATTTTCAGTGGCCGGTTTCTCTGGTTTCTGAACTTTGGGTGTTCCTGTGATATGAGAGGAAGAGGCAAACAAAAAGGGAAAAATTTTAGGCCTTGTTTATTTATTAAAAACAGTTTTCTATTTTCTAATTGTTTGTTCCTTGAACACATCTATCTGAAAGTGTTTGTCTGCTGCTGAGCACTTAAATTGTACTTGAAAAAACTGAAGAAGAAGATGGAAAATATTCCCAACCCAACTGTTTGTTTTTGTGTTTTCAAAACTTAATAGACTTTGGATGAAAATTTGATTCTTAATAGTGGAGTTGTTTTGAAAAAAGTTTTGGAAAAAAAAGTGAGAAAGGAATAAAAGATGCCCTAGCTTATATGTGTTTGTAGTTTTGAAGTGAGTTTTACCTTCGAAGCTTTTGTCCAGGCTGCCAGTTCTCTTGTAGAGTTGATCATAATGAGGTCTGCAGTATAGAACCCCCTCAAAAGAACAGTAGTTGCTCAGCTGCAAACAAAGTTGCACCACACTTGTAAAAAAATGCACGATTTGATCAAATTTCTGAGACTAGAGTTCATTAATACGTAGGGTTGGCCATGATCTCGGAATGTATTCATTTTATACACATTAGTTTGGTTATATATGTATGATGAGAAGTTACCGCATTTGAAGATTAAAAGGATCCAAAATAATGATCACTCTTAGGATCAAATTGTGTATTAACTCTAAAATAAATATAAATCACGAGTTTTGTAATAGTTTGAGAGGGTAATGAAACTAAAAAAGCAGAACTGTGTAATGCTTGCAAAATCAACATTAAAGGATAATGAAATTTGGAAATCTATATTAGTTATGCATACAAAACATATTAGGATATAATTTATATACCTTAAGGGTGTTGCGGCAATGGTGACATCTGAAGCAGGCCTTGTGATAGATACGACCATCAGCCGTTAGCTTATCAACAAGATACACAGTTTTGTCACAAGCCATGCACTTTTGTGTGGTTCCTCCAAAACTGGCCATGGCTTCTTCTGTTTGTCACCAAAGCCTGATACGAAAGAAAGAATAGAGAAAGGGAGGAAGTTGCACTTCTGCGAGGATTTCCTTTGCCCTAGTTGTCCTTATCCTCCCTCTCCTTCTTTCTGTCTTCGTAGAAAAATGGGGAAGATAGCAAGAGATAAAAAGAGAGAAATTGTGGACAGCAGCAAATTACGGATCACCTTAAAAACAACTTATATCAAACCTATATGTGATGAGTAGTTATGTGTAAATTGTGGATCAGATGCACAAAGATTTGTATAGAATGTAGTTGTAGTGATGAGTTGGCTGGCTAACCCACAATCAAAGTAATTGCATTAATTATGTCACATATTAGGAGTTTTTTTTTCTACTTTTTGAAAAAAAAAAATGTTTTGTAGTGAGTTTGTTGTAAAGTAATGGTGTATATGAAGCTTAGGACAAGTTTACTAACTTCTTCTTGAACAAGTTTATTACAGTATGTATAGAAATACTCTAAATTTAGTTGAATGCATACCTGTACATAATTTTAAATAAATTATATCCATAAGTTTATTCTTTTATACGAGATGCAGAAAATAGGATTAGCAGCAGAGTAATCCAATTGTCAAGAAATATGAGAACGTTAATTGAGCATAATGATCAGGCCTTCAGATTATCCTGCTCAAGGAAATGAGGGCACAGACAGGAATCAAAGTGAAGCCTTGTAACATCCCCTCTTTCATTTATATTTAAAAAATTATTATACAAACTAGTTTAATATATAATTCAATAAATAAATATTAATATATTAGGAAAAGAAATTTAAATAAAACAATGCGAATAGAAATATATATTTTAAAATTATTTAAATAAATAATAAAAGATGTCATAAACCTCAATCTAAGCCTTGTGGGTGTATGCAAATTACTTGATAAAAGTATTTGGTTTACGAGAAACTTAGAAAACGGATTATTAATGACAGGGCATTTGGTCTAGTGGTATGATTCTCGCTTTGGGTGCGAGAGGTCCCGAGTTCGATTCTCGGAATGCCCCAAATTTTAAATGTGTTAGTGTTAATCTTGTTCTGAAAACAACTTAAATCATATTTAATTTATCAACATGGTTCTATAATGGTTAGAATAAATATAGTTAAATCTAAATAATTGTTTTCTGTAAATGTGATATTTATTTTAAATCTATTAAAAAAGAATGTTTAGCACAGACACAGATATCTCACGATTTTTCCTGTAATTGTATAAAATCTCTTTCCTTAAATCAAGATTGGATCATAAGGGAAAGACACTATTTAAATTTTGTCACATCTTTTAATATCCACGATCTAATGAGTGTGAGAGATCTGAATAAATTGGTCATAAAAATTTTACTTTTACTAATTTAGAGATATTATTTTAAAAAAATATCACACATATTATAAAAACTAGTATGATACCGGAAGTCACTTCAACCAGGTTGGTTTATTCCCTTCTAATGCAATATTCAAAAAGTTACACATGGTAAATTACCTAATAGAGTCAAAAGACAAATTAATAGTGAAAATGAAACTTTAAATAATATGTAGACGCGTAGTATTGTAAGTAAAGCTTGGATTAAGAATTCAATATTCATAATTCTTTTTGGTTCCCTGAAGGTGGTTTGTATATTGAATTTATTTTTTTATTAATCCTTCTTTACATATAATAGGATAAATAATATATGATTTATGATGCAATATAAAATAAAAATTATATATAGTTATCTTCAGTAAATAAAGATTTTGATAAAAATGAATATTTAATAAAAATAATATAAAAAGAACGTAAGAACTTGTTTCTAAAAATATCAGAGAATAAACTTTAAAAATCAATAAAGAGTGATAATTATGTTTTAAGTTAAAAAAGTTATATATATATATATATATATATATATATTTAAATAATTTTATTTTTTATTTTTATAAAACTAAAATTCTTTAAAATCTCTCTACTTTTTTTTTTTTCTAGAATTTTGTAATGATATTTTTTATTTCAAAAGCCATGTACTAGAAGATATTAAGAGGATCATTGTCCTACACAAACATAATTTTGACCAAAGTAAGTTTTGAATTCTTTTTCCTTATGTCTGTATGCGGTTTAGAAATCTCACATGTATGATCAATTGAAAACCGAAAATAAGCCATTGCTTGGTGAGCTTTTGAGAGGTTCCAAGTTCATAATGTCCATTTGTTTTATTTTTATTGTATTTTTAAGATTTGGAAACTGGCAAGCTTGACTTGGTAAGTTAAATAATAATAGACATAAGCAGCATGTGAATGCGTTGGCATGTGGAAGTGATAATTAACAGTGAAAATGTAATATAATAATGCTTTTTAAGTCATAGGTAATCTTAAAAATGAAACCAGAGATATAAACATATTCAAATATTTAAATTTGGTCAAGAATACCAACATGGGCATTTGGTCTAGTGGTATGATTCTCGCTTAGGGTGCGAGAGGTCCCGAGTTCAATTCTCGGAATGCCCCTATGTTTTTCACATGTTTATCTGTGCCTGTGTTCTTTTGCTACTGCATGTGCAGAAAGAATAGAAAACTTGCGGTGGCTTTTCTTCCAAAACTGGAGGAGATGCCAATCACAGTCTTAACTATAAATGTTGCTTTATTAGGCTTAATAGTTGATCTATCTTTTAGCAGTTCAGCTCCAAAACACTTAGCAGTTGCTTTGATTTTCTTATGTCTCCACAAATTAGCAAGCATCAGGCTCAACGCACTGAGATTGTGGCATGTGCTTTTAACTCTAGGTTTGCCATTTTAGCTTTGTAATCTACAGTGATTTAAAAATGTTGCTTAGTCAACTGTCATTTCAAAATTGAACAACTGAATAAGGAAGGAGGTAGTTAATTGTTGTTAATGATGCCTAACATGGCACCAAAAAATGTGAAATTCTTACAAAGAAATTATGAACACAATTATATATTCAAAACCATAGTACATGAAATTGGCAAGTATCTAATTTTACACTTTTCAACACTCAGATGAAATGTTTGATTACCTACATAACAAATCATGTGCTGTTTGATTTGATGAAGCCAATCAGTAAAGGAAAACACAAAAACTAGTATGACACCATGCAGCACGTTAAGTCTGGAATGTAGCATAGAAACTTATATATATTGCAAAACTTCATTTCCTTGCTTTCAAATGTTTTATAAGCTAATCAACAACTGTATCATTGTTGGCAGAGACGTTGCAAGAAATCACAAAGGAATAAAGTTCTCTATTGCTAATGGATTTCAGATCACTGCACTTACGAAACAACAATGGAAAAGTAAAAATAATGTTTCAACTTGTGGTAAAAAAGACAATGCTACCAATCTACTGCTGTCATGTGGTGAAAGTCACATGTACAAGTTAGAGGCAAAGTTTTAACTTCAGAATCTAACCAAATCAATTGATTAATTTTCGATATAATTAGCAAACAAAGAAAATTTTAGTAACAAGTAACCCAGGTTCAGTATTGAATGTTTTCTTGAAGCTTCCACTTTTGACCGAACTTGTTAATCCTTGGATTTAAATACCAACTAGTATCAAGTATTATTTACAAATTTTAACCCTTGAAATATGAAAGCTGCCAAGCTTGACTGGTTAGTTTGTTTACTTATAAAAGAAGAAGCATCAGAGGCTGAATGTGAATGCGTTGAAAAGAATGGTGAGATACATTAAGAGTTTTGACTAAAATTTTCAGTAATAAATAAGAATCAACTTGCCTCTAGAAGTTTAATAACATTAAATGGCAAGTCATAGTTGGTCTTAAAATACAAAACCAAAGGGGCATGGGCAAATATGGTAAGCAAATATGGCCATTTGCATGCAATCTTAATATACCACACCAGATTCATAAACAATTTTAAGTGTCTCTACTATACATAAATTTAATTTGGCCCTTTTTCCTTCAATGTGGGCATTTGGTCTAGTGGTATGATTCTCGCTTTGGGTGCGAGAGGTCCCGAGTTCGATTCTCGGAATGCCCCAACTTTTTTTCATATGCCTTTTTTGTCCTCTTGTGTGTTTTGTCATTGACTTGGCACAAAAGAAAACACATTGTGAATCATAGTTTGGACAATCTATCTGTATTAGTCTTCACAGTTGAGCACCAATACAGATTGGCATTAAGCAGAGAACAGCCAGCTTCTTTGATTTCTGTATCTCTCCCATAAGTTTTTGCAAGCATCAGTCTGAGATTGTGGTATGTGATCCTGAAGTCTTGGAATGTCATTTGAGCTCTACTTTGAAGTGACTATGCTAAATCAACTATGCTATTTTAAATTGAATAAGGAAGGAGGTTGTGAATTGGAACCCAAAAGTACAAAAATCTTAACAAACAAATGTCATAGTTATCAAGCGCTTTATTTTATAGTTTACAGCACTCAGATGTAATGTGTGATTATTTCAAATCAAAACATGCCGTTTGATTTGATGTAAGTTAGTCAGAAAAGTAAAAGAAAAACTAGTCTGATATAGACAGAAGTTACTTGATTCTGCTTTGGTTCTTTTTGTAATGCTGCATATAAATAGAAGCATATTGCAAAACTGCAGTTCGTTGTTTTACAAGCCAATTAGTGACTGTATCAAGGTTAGTTGAGATTTTACAAGAGATCATGAAGCAACAATTTTGGTGATGGATTTCAGCTCCCTGAACTTGTTAAACAATATTATAAGTACAAGTAATGCTTCAACTTGTTGCAAAAAGGAGAGTGCTACCGATTTTTACTGAGGTCATGTGGTAAAAGTCAGATATACAAGTTAGAAGCAAAGTTTCAACTTCCGAATACATCCTAAAAGTTTTCGCCAATCAATTTAATAGTTTCTAAAATAACTAGCAAACTATAAAATTTGACTTATTAATTGGTGTACTTAAATACCAACAAGCATAAGGTATTACTTCTAAATTTTAGCCTTTTGAACCTCGGGAAGCTGACAAGGTTGACTTGTTTTTTGTTTAGTTAAATAACAACTATCAAAGATTCCATGTGAATGAGTAGGGATGAATGATGTGATACATCAACAGTTTTAACTAAAAGATTTTCAATACCAAGTAACAATTTGCCACTGAAAATGTAATAGAATATGGTGTTGCAAGTCACAGTTGATCTCAGAATAAAAACCAGATGGGAAAATATGAAAACTCTGTTTTGATAGCTTGACTAGAAAAGCAAGATACCTTGACTGAATACAGCGCCTATCAAGTAGGCTGAGAACAATTTGTCTAGAAGAAGTCAGAAAGTCATTTTTAGCAGGACACAAATGAACCAATCATCTCATCCAGAAAATAAAACTAATAAGCATGATTATCAAAATTAGATATAAATTTAAGTCATTTATGACATTTACTACTATGGCCACTGCCCAACATCATTCCTGTAAGGAACACCCACCACATGTACCAAACTTTTCATATATCTTTTTATCTGTACTCAGACTAACTTGATGATTAGAATGTCTTTTGAGATATCCTTCTCTTCAATGTATACCTTTGGTCTACTGGTATCATTTTGGCTGCAAGATCCCAAGTTGAATTTTCGAAACTTTTGTTTAAAATAAATCTACAAGAAAATCTAAATTCGTTAAACTTTTGCTTTTGAGAGCATCGTATCCTATCTGTAATAATACTGTCATATTAACATGCTAGCTACTCTATTAGTTTAATGAAGGATATTAATATACTACTAAATAATTGTAGTAAATATAATAGATGTATTATCAAATGAACTTAGTAAATATGTTATTATATATGAATTAACTACATAATATAATAGTAAATATATTTACTAATACACATGTACAATATATATATATTAGTCTAGTGGTTCACAGGCATGATAGAATTTGCTTTGTCTTATCAATTATACTTAATAAGAATGTATGTACTTGTTAATACTTCAAGGATGCATAAAAAGTAAATAATTTGCAATAATATAAATTGTATAATTTAAAGTAAATTAAAAATAATATTAATTACACTACTAACAGATATAATTTAGTGTGATAAATTGTATAGCACAAAATGCTTTAATTTATTTATAAGTTATACAAATCTATTTATTTAGTAATAAGCGAACACACTTTTTTTTGTCGTTATTTTTTGCTGTATTTTAAAATAAAGAACTTCTATTGAAAAAGCGATTAGGGTAGGTTAGGTCAGTTTCTCCCTCTGTTCAAGGAGAAGAAAAGTGCAAAATTAGAAAGGAGTGTTGATTAAGATGAGTCGCGCTTAGGGTGCCAGAGGTTCCAACTTCGTTCTCTCAATTGCCTTTGCGTTTTTTTGACGATTTGGAATCGACAAGCTTGACTTGGTAATTGCCGTGGTCAAATAGAACCAACAACCACCAGGTTCGATTTTTAATTTTACTCTTTTCAAATTCCGGAAGTTGACAAACTTTACCTGTTAATTCGTCTAGTTAAATAATAATAAGCATCAGAAGTTGCATGTGATTGTGATGCGGTGAATGAATGATTCTTTAATTGCTTGCCACCGAAAATCAAATACAATAATTTGTTGTAAGTCGTAGTTGATAATTAAAATATAAAACCAGAGACAATGGTACTGGTCCGGTTATAAAGAGAAGCAGGTAAAGAATCTAATTATGAGAGGTGCTCGCATTTAATACTCCATAAATGGTCGCCATGGTCTCCAAAAACAGGATATCTGTTCATAAAAGTAGAGTGTTAAATTAGTAAACTGACTTTGATACCTTGATTAGAAAAACAGGTTGCATTGACTTACAATTGCATATCCAGGTATGCAAATCTGGTCATTTCTATGCAATCTTACCATAGAACTGAAGAGAATCTGGCATGCATATACAATTTTAAATTAAACTGACATAGATCTGACTTTGCCCTAATTCTCCAATATGGGCATTTGGTCTAGTGGTATGATTCTCGCTTAGGGTGCGATAGGTCCCGAGTTCAATTCTCGGAATGCCCCCTTCTTTTATCCTTGCCTGAACTGTCTTCATGTGTTTTTGTGCTTGACTGTTCCTCTGTCTTCATGTGTTTTTGCAAATCACAATCTTAAAAATCAATTTTGTTTGTATTGTGCTCGACTGTTGATCAGTCTTTTCACAGTTAAGCTCCAAGACACTTGTTATGATTTACCTATATCTCCACGTGTTAGCAAGCATCAGTTTTGAAGCTAGATTGTGGTATCTGATCTTAATCAACTATGTTATTTCAAATTGAATAACTGAATAAGGAAGGAGGTTGTGAGTTGTTGTTGATGATGCATGACCCCCAACAATATGAAATTATTATAAACAAATGTATCAACACAATTATATCTTTAAACCCTTTGCACATGTAAGTAGCAAGTATCTTCTTTTATACCTTACAAACACTCAGTGGAATATGTGATTAACCTACATATCAAAACATGCGGTGTTGAATTTCAGACCACTGCACTTAGAAGCAATATTAGAATTGTGAAGTAAAAATAATGTTTGAACTTG
>Ga0099824_1006365_pt1 | contig 16250 bp, 7 predicted proteins | sample SiratrowhiteBW_FD_76837 | JGI IMG/M metagenome (GOLD analysis project Ga0099824, IMG submission 76837) | Root nodule microbial communities of legume samples collected from California, USA - Siratro white BW | ecosystem: Host-associated > Plants > Roots > Nodule | place: USA: California...
GGAGTTTTAGGAACAATTTTTCACCTAAGGATCTATCCATAAATCCTCCGGCAGTTGCGGCGTACATTAAATAATCTTGGACAAATTCTTTAATGTTTCCGAAATAACTTATGGACAATCTTTTCAGATTACCTAAGTAGATTTTTTGTTTCCATCATTTACTGACTGGGCAGTAAATAGTCTTTGTATTAGACTCACAAAATTAAAATATATTGAAAACTCTAACCTAAAGATGGGTTTAATTCTTAACTAAAACAAGTACATATTTTAATTTATCTAAAAAATATTTTATACATCTATTTAAATTTAGTCCAACATAGAAAATGCTTTCCACTTTGGTTGCCAAATGTAATTGATGTAAAACCGTGCTAGATACACCGATTTTGCTTTTCCCCTCCAAATCCCCTCTTTTTCCCAAAATGAGACACCTACCAAAGAGAAAAGCAATAAATGTTAGTCTTCCCTCCTTCTTCCCAAAATCATACCTACACAGCAAGATGTTGTTTTCTTGTAATAAAGTGGGAAATCGTTGATGAAGCACTTTTCTTTCCTATGATCTAATTAGCTATAATTAATGGGAAAAATAAGAGGGCATTTTTCTTTATCCACCAACTTTAGTTTTCACCCATATTATTAGAAGGGTGCAAATAGTAATGTCAACAATTACTATGGTCATTGACCAATGTCAGAAAAAGAAGAAAGAAAAGTAAAGATAAAAGGAACACGGCGAAAAAGGAGCGCAAAATTAATCTATTTTAAAGAAAAATGATAGTTGTCTTAGCGAGACTCGAATGCAATTACTTACCCAGAAAATGAACTGAAAAGGAAATACAATCATTAATCTCTTTTAAACATTTTCTATTTTGTGAAATAATTGAAACAACAAATATCAATTACTTAAAAGTCAAAGTCGGAAAAGAAATTCCTAGTCAAAAGAGATATCTCTTAGTTTGAAAGAATGTTCTGTAATAATTATTGGTGCATATTGGATGGAAGGACGAATAATGCTTATCATGTTTTATGTTATGTATTAATAAAAACATGTACAATTGGTGTGTAGAGAAAAACAATTTAATATTTATTTACTTATCTCTATTTTAGAACATTAGAAATATAAAATAATATAAAATCTTTTAACAATAATAGTGTAATTTTACAAACTAATTATCAAAATGATCTGATTTTAAAAAAATTGTCGTATCGATAAGTCATGTTAGTATGACATAATTTTATTGCAAGAGAATATGTAACACTACTTTAATTATTTTAATATTAAATTGAGATGCTATACTTTTACCACAATTTTTATTTTATTCTAAATAAAATTATTTTAAATAAAGTTATGTAAACATAACAGTATTTCATTTTAACATATTTAAAATCTTGTCATATTTGTGTGATTTTTTCATAATAATAAAATCGTACGATGTTTATATAATTTATTGGTATGGAAATTTTTTTAAATCTACTTGGATAATTAATTTATAAAATTGCAACATTCTTATAAAAATACCATAAAATTGAGAAATCAATATAGTTTTAGAATTATCTATTAGACTATCGCTACTACAAGTTAAAAAGGAAGGGCGCAAAAATAAGACAAACAACAGGAAGAAGATAAAACAGCAAAATACTATGCCATATATTTTTTAAAGAATATTATAAAATACATGTTAACTTAAACATTAGTTATTTCATTACTTTTGAAATGTCTTAAAAAGAGGAAGAGGTGGGGTGGGAAGAAGAATTGAAAAATGAGACCAGACAGGGCATTGGAAGGCAATAGAACCTGCGAAGTACAGTTCCTTTTTTAACATAGAAAATTGTGTTCTTACTATTCAAAAGTTTGTTTAAAGCTGCTGTCATACATGTTGCTGGATTCCCACTCCCTCCATGTGGACAAACCCACTAATTATTGTTATGTGAGACCAATCTCAGAAAACATTCAACATATAGGCTACAAACAGAAGAGAACATCAAAACATGAATGATCCCAAATAAAAAATGCGTCATCCCTGTCAGACTTATTTTTCATACCTTTTCACAATTAGCTTATGAGATAGTTTATCTCATATTAAATACACTAATTTATATGAAATAATAACCATCAAGTCTATATATGTTTGAATGTAATTCTAAAATATAACCATGCAAAGGATATAGTCTTCCCCTTTAGTCCACAAACAAAAGAAAGAGAGAAAAAGAAACACAAAAAATATCATTGATTGGTTGAGAAAACTATAGTTTCAAGTGGAGAATCAAAAGACATTATTGTACTCTTCATTCTTGAACCGACAACAGTAGTGGTGCCTCGTACTTAAAGCACCCTTATCTCATTTTAAACCCTGAATGAGTGATGAACAATGATGAGCCCATTGAACTTTCAACCCTACAACACAATCAATCAATGACTCTTCTCTGCAAGCATCCATATATTACACTCACCACGTGTAATGCCATAACCAAAAACTCTTTCGCCAAAACCCCATCTCAAATTCATACTTCAAGTGTCTATGGCAACCCCCAAGAATAATGAAACAGCCAAAAAAACTAACAATAGAGGAGCATGGACTGCGGAGGAAGATCAGAAGCTAGCCCAATGCATTGAAATTCACGGTGCAAAGAGGTGGAAAACTGTTGCAATTAAATCAGGTTAATCATTTATCTATAATTTCCAAAATGTATGCATACTATATATATAAGCTGCATGCATTTATTGTTATTGACATCCATGTTTCCATGCATGTGTGTTAGGTCTAAACAGATGCGGGAAAAGTTGCAGGTTGAGATGGTTAAACTATCTGAGACCTAATATCAAGAGGGGCAACATATCAGTTGAAGAAGAGGATTTGATTATAAGGCTTCACAGACTGCTGGGAAACAGGTTTTTGTCGTATTCAAAACTAATAATACTTAATGTTTTATATAGTTAGCTATGAACATGTTTATTAATATTAAATATAATCTACATTTTTTTTCAAGGTGGTCATTGATAGCTAAGAGACTTCCAGGACGAACAGACAATGAAATTAAGAACTACTGGAACACTTGTTTGTGCAAAAAAGTTACTAATCACACAAGGGTGAAACCAGAAACTTCAATGGCACAACCAGCACATTCGACTCAGAATACTGAGGAAAAAGTAGCAGTAGAGAATAAAGAAGGTACTGATGATGGCAGTGGGGACTCAGAAGTTAACTTTGATGTTAACGAATTCTTCAACTTCTGCATTGAAGAACCCTGTGCGTTCGATTGGGTGATCTAGCTGAGTTCTGAACTATTTACGGGTTCTGAATTAATTTGTGTGTTTTGTGTTCGATAGTACTTGTGTTCATAAGTGGAGTCAAGAAATCCATGTGTGAGTTCCATTAAATAAATTGAAGTTACATCATTGTATTTAGTGGAACTTACATCATATGTATATAATTAGGTGTAACATTTATGTGTTAATGAGTACTATAAGTTTGTTATAATAAAATTGTTTGTAACCTAAAATAAGACTTGTCAAATGATAACGGTGATATTTTGAGTATATCGATATTTGGTTAATTATTTTCTATTAAAAAACTGATGAGGAATTCTCATTTATTTATTTATTTACACTGGTTGCAGAAAGAAATATCTGTTTTATATAAAACTAAGATTTGCATAATTTGTTTAGACTAAATTAATTTATATACTACATAAGTGTATAATTTATTGTATTGTTCACTTATTTTTATATTTAAAGTGTTCATCATTTATAAAAAAAAAAAAATATAAAAAATCTGCACTTTGAATGTTAATAATATTCAAAGTGAGTATCATGCATGTTCCTTAACTTCATGTTGAATTGTTGAGTAGTAATCAGTTTTTTTATTTTGGAACAATTAGCAATAAGTAGGAAAAGCTTGAAAATCGTATATAGTAAGTTAAATGTTAAGAAATTTAAAGATTAGAAAAACATTTATTCACTTTTAAGTTAACGCTATTACTTTATCAGCTATTTTTTTTAAATAGTATATTTAGCTGCCAAAAAAAAAAAAACTTACTAAGGAAATATGATCATTTGATTTAGTAATTTTCTTCAAGAAGCTAGAAACGTTGTTCAAATTTTCAATGTTTAATTTTCTATATTACTATTACTAAGATGAATATATAGTGAAATGCAACTTTACTAAGTAAAAATATATTTTTACAAGAAACTAAAAGTATGTTCAGATACTAATTAAGTATTTATTTGATAATATTTCAATACATAATAGACTCTATAAAACTTTTTTTTACAGCAGAGTTAACGAGAATAAATTTTAATTAAAATTCGTTAAAATTTGTTAAAAAAAATAAAATTACAAACTGTTTACAAATTTTAAGAAATTGCATAATATTCTCCTCAGTTCTCTTGATTAAATACTCCCTAAATTTCATTCTTTTTGTTAGTTACAAATAAAACTCTTAGTCTGTGTACATTTATATAAACACGCATACAAATATATATATATATATATATATATATATATATATATATATATATATATATATATATATATATATATATATATATAATTAAAAAGTAATGTATTTATCGGTAATATTAATATGCTTTAATGGGTTAGACATCGCTAATATTATTCTACGTAAATAAGTAATTAAAAATAAAATTATCAATTGATTAATATGTTAATATATTCGTTTTGTAAGCAATTGAAAAACATTTTAGTGTTACGTTAAAATTGACTGATTTTGAAAAGTTGAAAGACTAAATCTATATTAAAATTTTATAATGACCATAAATTCACATTGGAGAAACAAGAGTAAATTTAAGAAAAACAAAAGTATAAAAGAAGTGAGCATATGACATGATATAAACTATTTTATCTATTTAATAAAAGTAACTGATAAACTAATTGTTAACCAAATTCTAATCTACAATTTGAGTTGATAAGTTAATTTATTAGATTGCAAACGTTTATCTCAATGAAATTTGTGTTGCTCATTAAAAATGTATTATTATACAATTATAATTATATATTTTTTTCAAATAATTATTTTTTTAAAACTTTTTAATACTTCTATTTATTTTTTTAAGATCGTATGTGTTTTTTATTGAAAAAAGCCATCTTATTTAGATGAGTTGATATAATTTGTGTTAATATATTTTTTATTTAATTTCAAAAATCAATTTTTTATTTCTCAATTCAAATTATTATTTCATTGAATTTAATTTTTTACAGTTTTTATTGTGTCTCATTTTTTTCTACTTCCATTTGTAATGCTAATTTTTTAATGTAAACAACATAAAAGTTAAAAAAACAACTCGATATAAGAGTACTACAACAACTAATTGTTTCAATAAAACTGAAATAAATAATAATAAATAAAAAGAAATTAAATCTAATAAGAAAAATGTATCAAAATATAAAAAGATAATGATAGAAAAAAAATTATCAACTATAATTTATAAACTAGTTGAAGTAGCTTATAAACTAAACTTTTTTACAATAAAAAACTTTGATGTATTTACCGAACACTCTTATATTCGTTAAATTAACTTGTACACTAGTTAAATAATACATACTTAAAATATCTTTTGAGTTCATTTTGAGTTAAGGTGTCTATACTCAATGGCATCTATAATTATTATTTTTTCACTGATTAAATGATATTGTGATGAGAAGAAGAGGGATGTCTGAAAATAGTGATTGGATGAACATGAATTCTTTTACCTAGAATTATTGAAGATATATTTTATTTGTTTTGTTTTTTTTATATGTATTTATAATTAGTAAGATGTGGCAGGAAATGATGTCTTACATATTGATACATAGGTATTAAAGCAAAAGTGGGAAGATCTAAAAAGAAACATATGACATAACTCAATCAACTTTTTGATTCATTCATCCCTCTTTTCAAAACCTTTAGATTTGAGGATTTCAAAGTTGATGGTTCTGTTGACCACCACGCTCTCTCATTCTTCTGCTTTAGTTTTTTCAACATTTAATAATATAATATAATACATACTAGGTATCAAAGAATATTTTTCTTTTCCAAATTTTTATTTTTGCTATGCAAATTCAGAATAAGCATGTGTGGAAAAGTTACAATGTACATCAAGAGTCTTTGGCGTGGAGGATTACTTTGTTTACCTTCTGGGTTTTATGAGTAAATGTAATCTGACAAATACATTTAGCTTCTCCAACCTATTATTTATTTGGGCATTAAATTGTTGAATTGTGTGATTATTTTTCTCCAATCCCTTGCCAAGAACTATTATTAAAAGATCCACTTACAACTAATTTTCTTACAACTTTTTTATGCTAATTCTCATAATTCAAACAATAAATAATTTAGCATTTAAGTTTCTAATAATTTTGAATAATCAATTTTTTATTTGGCTTTATAGTTTGGATGACTTTTTTTTTTACATCCAATCTGGTAATAATACATCCAAAATCAATTCAATAATAAAAAAATTAGTTAAATTGAATCATCATAATCAAAGTTTATCTTTTATTTAGAGCAAAAACTTACATTTTGGATAATCTTTATTGAAATACTTATATTTTTCACAAATGTGACAAATACTCTTTTTATATTTTCTTCTAGATTTATACAAGTGCCTCGTTAATTTTTAATGCCATTTTATCTTTATCGTGTTTTTTTTTTCACAAATTCTTTGATTCCTTTAACGGCTTATAGGATGAAGGGAGTGACTTACTTTATTCCTGACTTACATTTCTTCTGCAATCACGTATTATGTGATAATGCACATATTAAAACCTTCTTAAAACCCAATAATAAATTGTAAAATAGTACTCATTCATGGTCACTCTAAGTCTTATTTCAATATTTATCATCTCAATGTTAATGAATAATATGTACTTGTCTAATATACATCTTTTGATACCACACATATAAATTTTAATATTTTTTAAATATATTACATAAAATAGAAGGATCTTATCATTCTGATAAATAATACATTATAAGTAAATATCTGTCTTTAAATTTCTGGAAAGAAAAACAAAATAAAACAAAACATAGTTGCACATTATAGTGGTAAGTATATTTTTTGAGAGAGGATTTAGTTGGTTATTTATAATTTTGTCATTTGTTTTACATTTTTTTTTAAATATAACTATTTTTTCCATTTATGTTTCAGTATCTCACACATTAATTAAACGGAGGAGACAAATTAAAAATACAATTTTTATCTTTTACAAATCTGTTAATTATAATATTTAATAATAACTCATAATTTTTCAATTTTAAAAAATGTGAAACAGACAAACAACAAAAGCTCCCCTGTTTTAGCTTATAGTAAATTAATACTTATATTAACTTTTTTTTTGATGAAATAAAACAGGTGATTTGATTTTATTCTTAATTGAGGTTTGTTTTTATGCAATATCTTTCATTTTTGAAAATTCAAACCACTGTTCTTGGTGACAGTATCCTTGAATGGGAACAAGAAAAACATCGATTTTGCTTGGTCCTGGTACATTTCTGTCCAGTGCAAACATGAAATTAACTTTCACTTTTTTCTTTACAGAAGCCCTTGTTTTTGTTAAGGAATAGAAGGTATCTGTGGCCATCATAGTTCTTTTGCTGCTTTCTGTGGCAGTGACGTGATACAAGATGCTGCACCAACAAAAATTCATCCAAAAGCTTCTGTCACAGATGCTTGTAGCTACAATACTCATCATTTTAATTTTGATTCACTCTAATACTTATGTTTGAAACAAATGGAGTAAATCAAAGGATTCTAAGGGCAACTTGTGTTGGAACCTTGGATGAAGAATCCAAATTATACTCTGTATTGCTGCAAAAATGTATCATGGCAAAAGAGTATCTATGTTTATCATGTTAATAAGTTTTAGATATTGTTCTGATGTCTTCTTTGCCACTTTTGTTATTTCAAATCCAAATCTTATAAATATGGAGCTTCTATGATACAATTCTCGGTGCATTTTTCAAACATTTGCTAGCAAACAATCTAAAATGTCATTTTTTTTTTGTACTGGTGAAAAATTGTTGAAACTCTTTGGTATGCTGAAACTGTTACTTTCGGCTAATTTATTATTTATCAATTTTTTTTTATTTCATTCATTTTGGTTTCCATGATTTTACTTCTTTTTATTTCATAGAGACGGTATCGTTTGCTTCAGAAGACAGAAACAAGGTAATTTTTTTGAATCAATTAAATATTATTAAAATTTAACATTTCTATTTAAAATATGATAATTATGTGGAATATTATCATGAAATTCTATATTGTTTGGAAATTAAATTCAAGAATAGATGTATAAACATTATAATTCCTTAGATTATAAACACTCTAATTCTTTAATTCACTGGTATTTTTTATATTAAAAATTTAGCATATTAAAATTGTAATGGAGTAAGTGAGTACTGAAGGAACAATTTATTAGAAGCAATAAGTATGCATACTTAAGATCAAGATATTGATGTATAAGGAAGTTTAAGATCAAAATACTTATAAATAATTTTTTAAGATATCAAAGTATGTCATATGCCTATATATATATAAGAAACATATTTAAATAACTTTACAGTATCGTGACATTTTCTGGTAAAATGGGTGAAAAAAACATAAGCAAGGGAAAAGTTAAACACCAATTTGTAGCAAAGAACACTGCAACCAAGTTAACTTGCAAAATACGAAGCAATCTCGGGAACACATACAGAAGAACCTAAGCTTAATCTCTTCAATGATAGTCTCATTTACTAGTAGGATAAGTACTATCACTATAATATTTTACATATGAGACTTTTCTTGTAAAAGATTTGTGAAACTTTCAAAACTTATGACAATTTATAGAAAAAAAATATTTTTTTATCAGAAAAGTTTCTCAAAATATGAACTTTCTTTTAGTGATGTGTGTAGATACTTGTTGTCATCCATTTATACACGAATATGAGAAATATATTTAACTTATAAACGCTCATTTAATTACTGAAATTGAATTATGATAAATATGGATATTTCTATCACCTTTTATGACAATAATAATTTTTAATGTTTAAATTATTGAGAAGCATAAAAACTCACAACAATTGCTTTACTTAAATTATTTTTCTTACCATTTAAAACAAATGTTATTTCATGTACATTAAGCCTTTTGTTCGGGTACATAACTTTTAAGAGTAAATCATTATTTTAGTTTTTGAAAGTCTATAATCTTATTATATTAGTTTAAATCGATATCTAAATTTAATTATTCATTTCGGTTATTATATTATTACTTGAGTTACAGTTTTTTCTTATTTTTTCAGAATTAGACTGACGTGTTATTTTTCTTCTCAACTCAATTGTTTAAGAGGGTGCAGGAAGCAAAAGTCAGAGGTTTGAGCCGAAATCTCATGAAATTTAAGACTGTTCTTCCTACAGCTCCATGGTTTCCGTTGTACTCTCAATGCGGAAAGAAAACTATTGTTTTACCCTTATGAAAAAATAATTAAATTCTCCTACACTCATATTTGTTCAAGCCTATTTTAAATTGTATAGTCTAAATCCATAATATATTTTTTTATTATAAATTATGTAATATAGAATACAATTATACAAAACTAGAATATAAACAATTACAATTTGAGAAGGGTATTTTTGGTATTTTCGGAAGTATGGGGTGCAGAAACAAACGGCTAATGTTTAATCAGCACCGCAGGCATGGCCCAAAATATAATGAATAGAAGCCCAATTATGAGACTGAAGGCCTGCATGCAGTGGTGCCTTTATAAAGTATTTGAACTCATTCTGAAACCCTAGGTTTCAGTTGGCGTGGGTGAGGTAGAACCCTTCCACTGTGGTGACTGCGCAATGGGTAAGTTCTCTATCGATCTTGCCATTCGTATTAAGATTTGTTTTTGTTTGTCAATTATGTAATGGTTAGATCTGATGCCTGAATGCGAATGATTATTTGGTTCAATAACAACGATTAATTAACCTTCCCTCCATTTTTTAGCTAGAGCTTCCTGAAGAGGGTTTAGGGTTTTACTGCAAAAGCTTAAATAAGAGAAAGACCGTCGTCTATTTGCAGTCCAACCTGTTGTTTACTTGTTACTGTGTCCCAGTGTTAATGATTCTTTTTCTTTTTTTTTTTTTTTTTTTTTTGCTAGTGCCATTTGTGGCAATTAAGGTTTTAGTCCTGCAATGCACAATATTGATTGGTCCGAAAATCGTGCCGATATTTTATAAATTATTCTTTATTTTTTTTAGCTTGTAGCTTGACGTCTCATGTGTTGTTTGATGGCTGGAAGTGTCATTTGTCCTGACAAAGTATATTATCTACATGTTTAGTTGGAGTGTAGGATCTGATAAGCTCATTTACTTCGATCCTGCATATTTTTTTAAATTTGATAGTCGGATCTAAGGGATTTTGAATTGAGTTGTTCTTTTGGCGCCGGAGTTAATTGTTTTAGGAAGTTGTTGTTTCTGTTGCATGTCTGATTTTGGTTGTGGAAATCTATTTGTGATCTCATGTACACCAACCAGAATTTAGATAATGTACAGGTTTGAGGTTTATCTTTAAATTAGGTTTAACGACTCTCTAGTATTAATTTAAAATCAAATTAGGAATCAAATGTATGATATCCTCTTAATTTGAGGGATTTTGTCACTTACAAATTTGGAAGTGATAGTGTGTAATCATTAAGGTCAATAGTTTGATTTATATATATATTTATCTTGGTTATTCAGAATAAATTACGTGAAAGTGTTGTTGATAAAGTATTTGTTTTTTGTTGGTGTGATTGGTATAGGTGCCTACAAGTATGTTTCAGAGCTATGGCGCAAGAAGCAGTCTGATGTCATGCGCTTCTTGCAGCGGGTGAGGTGCTGGGAGTACAGGCAGCAGCCTTCCATTGTTCGTTTGACAAGGCCAACCCGCCCTGACAAGGCTCGTCGCTTGGGCTATAAGGCTAAGCAGGTAACAATTTATTTATAATTTTTATTGTATTGATTACTTAAGCTGTTTTTTATTTTCAATCAGTGTTTTGATTCAATTACTTATTTCATTCAAATAATCCCACTTGTAAATGCATTAACTATATGGCTTAGTTTTTGAGTATTTGTGAATGTACCTAGTGTGTATCTGGGGTTGTAAAGGTAATTGTTTCAGTCCAGTGATGATTGTGGTTATGACACTGCAGGGTTACGTAGTCTACCGTGTTCGTGTACGTAGGGGTGGCAGAAAGAGACCAGTTCCCAAAGGTATTGTTTATGGTAAGCCAACAAACCAGGGTGTTACTCAATTAAAATTCCAGCGTAGCAAGAGGTCTGTTGCGGAGGAGCGTGCTGGACGGAAGCTGGGTGGACTTAGGGTGCTCAACTCTTACTGGGTGAACGAGGTTTGTTATTGTATTCACTTTTGTAGAGATTGAAAATTGATTATGAATCATTTGTTGGTGTTGGTAAAATGGGACTATTGTGTGTTTCAGGACTCGACTTACAAGTACTTCGAGATAATTCTGGTGGATGTTGCTCATGCTGCTGTTAGAAATGATCCCAGAATCAATTGGCTCTGCAATCCAGTGCATAAGCACAGAGAGCTGCGTGGGCTCACCTCTGCTGGGAAAAGCAACAGGGGTTTACGTGGCAGAGGACATCTGTACCACAAGGCTCGTCCATCCCGCAGGGCAACCTGGAAGAGGAACAACACCCTGTCGCTTCGCCGCTACCGCTAAATTTTATGCTGTTATCTTATTTTTGCTTCAATTTATGAATACTATTTTGAGGACATAGCAGTTGTTTGATGTTTTGACTTTGGAATGAGTTTTGAACGCTTCAATACATCTTTTTCGATCAATGTCGAGTTTTCCTATCGTTAAATTGATAGTTTATTCTTTGATATTAGCTCTACCCCTTGGAATTTATGAGTTGTGAGGGCAGCGATTTTCTGTAGCCCTTTATCTACAAATTCAGTATTTTATGAAAGAAAACGAAATTTTTGTCTATAGCCTCATTTCAGCTGTCAATTTAATTGAACCATTCGTTTGAGTTAACTTCTGTAGTCAATATAAAGGTTCTTATAAAATAAATGTTTTTACAAGTACAGTTAGGTGAATATTTTAATTAGCGGTTTTTTGGTAAAAATTATTAGTATGGAAAATAATTAATCGTACTCAAATAGTTCATGAAGATTTTCTTCCATTTTACCTTTTCAAAATTATTTTGTATATTTTAAGCTCGCAATATTTTTTAACCATTCATTTAATATATTTAAAAATTTAATAGTTTTGAAATATGATTAGTAATATTTTTATATACTTAAACTAAGTATATATATATATATATATATATATATATATATATATATATATATATTTTATATTTTTTATTTAATTATTTATTTAATATATTTAAAAATTTAATAGTTTTTATATATAATTATTAATATTTTTATATATTTATAATAAATATATATATATATATATATATATATATATATATATATATATATATATCTTTTATATTTTTTAACCAATGATTTACTTATAATATTCATATTTTTTATTATATATATCTATCTATATATATAAATTTATTATAATATCAAATTTATTTTGTATAAAAAAAATTATTCTTCAAGTGAAATATAATGATAAAAAGAATTTATAAAAAATGAAAATATTACTTCAATTTAAATAATGTTATATTTAATATTAAATTAATTATAATAAATAATAGGATTAATAGAGTAGTTAAAAGCGTCAAAGTTTTTAAACTAGCAAATATTTTTAGAAGACTATATATTAGGATTAAAAGCATATTTCAACTCTAATAAATCATGATTGAATGTCGTTTTAATTAAATTACTAATTGCATTTTACATTAAATTATTATAATATTTTTAATCATACAAACGCCTTAAAACTTAAATCTATTACTTGCAAATTGAATGTTAGATCTTTAATATTATATATATAATCCTTTACTCGATAGACTATTTCCAAAAAAAAAAAAGATCACCTAATGTATAGTATTATGTGTAAGAATAGAGAAGATGACAATTTATTCAAAAATAAATCCCGGGTTTATGTGGACTTCAATGGTTGGTGCAGCTTTCTTTAAGATTCCGCAAAGCTTGCCGAATGGTATCCTCGTCTTGGTTGCAATATTTCAGGCATAGCAAGCGCTGTGCAGCATGGTATGCCCTCTGGATTGAATAGTGCTCTATACAGTTAACTTCCATTCTCTTCTCTTCCTAATCACACCCCCAAGTCCACACAATATGTCAGTACTAGTTTCTATTTCAACTTGTCCACGACTAATACTATATTAATATAAATGGATATGGACCAAATGCATCAAATCAACACTAACGACTTCATATGAATTTTATTGTTTGACAGTTTAATACAAACTTCAGCGAGCTAATCACCCAGTACGCGTTACCTAGGAATGACTTATTTCAGTGTGGTTGACGAAATGTTTACATGCGTTCATGTAAGAATATAAATTCACAAAGGAACTAATAGAAAATCAGAACACCTTTTCTGAAATCCTAGATGTGATCACTCTGGCAGTCTCAATAACCGAACTTGGTAATCCTGCCACTTCTGCTAACAGAAGGCCATAATGGGGGATACGTGTCGTTCCTTCCTTAAGTTGAAACTATATAAAGCAGAATTTCAGTTCGCAAATAATTGTCCCAAACACAAGAAAAACTTTAACAACTACTTCAAAATCTTATTATAATATAAATAAATAAACAATTGATTAGTTAAAAAACTATGACTTACTATATGCTTAAATAGGATTGTTAATATTATCATTATTTATAAAATATATAGAAATACGACCTTGAAGTCCAAGTGGTTGTTTTTTAAGTCCACATGAAAGTGAAGAATTTTCACGTTGGGATAGATAGTTGCTAACTCGGATATGTTTTCCATATGACTGGCAAATATGGTATACCTGAGGAAGGATGAAAAAAATATGGCTCAGGGAAAAGAAAGATCATTAGTTCAATAGCAACAATATGTTCCCTGGATGGTTGATCAAAACTCTACCAGCTTTCAGCTTTCCTTCAATTAACAGTTCAACACCAAATCCATGCAACTTTTTTTCTTTTTTTATCAGTTGAAACCCGTGCAACTAAGAACATGTTTCAGAATTCAGGCGCCTCTTAAAGAAAATAAAAATTGTCTGCGAAAGAATGTATTTCGAACAATAATTGAAGTTTATAAAAAAAAAAACAGGATTTTTAAATCGGGAAACTTAGTCCCAATAAAAGAAAGGTATTAATTTCAGATGAATTTAAATATAAATAAATTTAACCAATTCAATGCTATTAAATAATAGCATAATCTCCAAGTAACACAATTAAGTGGTAGTATAAAAAATAGTTTTATCTTTTATATAAAATTACACGAACTTAACAAAAATTTCTAATCAACGTGAATAAAGTTTCTTTTTAACATCTAGGTCCGACAATAACAATTTCTACCAACATTTTCTCCTTTTTAGTTTCATACGTATTTTTTATTTTAATAAAAATTGATAGCGTTATTTCATGCAAATAAAACTAACTACTTAAATTATATTTAACAAACTTATTTAAACAAAAGTTAATTCTAATAATATTCATTTATAACATAATAACTAGATTTCCGTAACTTTCGATCCAATTACACCCTAAGACACTATAAACGCATACTGATAATAAAAAAAGGAAGAAAAATTACGCTTTAAGTGACAAAAGGTGCTCGCAGCAACTCCACGCCATTGCAAATCCATCAGTGGATGAAGTAGCCCTCCCAAGTTCATCCATAACAATCAGACTCCTGCATCCATCAAAATATTTATACAAAAAAGAAACCTGTTGCGTTTATCTAGAGTGAAGCAGATCAAAGGTGCAGCATTACCTTCGCGAGACATTCTGCATGATAAAAGCTGTTTCTTTCATCTCTGTCATGAACTGCATATCCAAATAACTTCATCTATAATTCTGAACTACATGATCAGGATCAAATAGTCTCACAACGCGGGTGTTTAGAAATTGTACCGTGCTAGAGTTGGATTCAAGATTATCAACTGCGCCCATCCTTGTAAACATACGATCAACTACCCTAAGAGTTGAGAAACGAGCAGGAACATAACACCCAACTTGAGCAAGAATAACTATGAGACACACTTGTTGAAGGTACGTACTCTTTCCACTCCTAGGGGAAGGAATGTAGAAAATAAATCTCAATTTGATATTCTTCGTGTAAGCAGACGCCTATCAAAAAGAAATAATTTTTGCTCTAGTTCATAAATAATTGCCTCAAATTGTACATGAGAAAGACCTGATGATTAATATTGATGCCAGCCCCTCATGACATTGTTTGAACGAAAATACACGGGCATGCTTTTTTTACGTAAGTCTAGTTTCAGCTTATATAGTTCATCACATATTTCGAAGTGACAAGCTCATAACAGAGTCATTAAAATTGTTTTGAATCCTTTTTGCTTTTGGCTTGTAAGATTTAGATTTGCATATCACTAGTATGTCCATTAATGTTCCCTTATTCTTGCTAGAGGCATTAGGTCATGATTCAGGAATAGGCCATTTTCTAGTCTAGCAAAGCACATAGGAATTTTATTATCCTCAATATTCCTTTATTTAAATGTAAACCTTAGACATGTAAAAGAAATTTCTTACATATTAGGGCCCATTACAATCACCATATTTGAGGCTTCCGACAGAAATATATTATTGGCCTGAAATGCAAAAGATTAATTACTGTGCAGAATCCATCTACGTGAGAAAAATGTGGTCCTGTGGAGGTAAGTTAGAATGACTATTGGATATGCTCATTACATACAACAAAGTCATTGTGTACGCTCTCCAGGATTGGGTGTCTACCAGAATCAATTGCCAATGGCCCATTCTCTATAAAAAAAAATATCAATAAAGAAATTTCTTCATTGATGAACAAAATATTTATAGAAATGATCAATTTTATTACCTGTAAACTCTGGTCTTGTATATCTATCAACAGGCTTAGTTGATATCATATGAGCAAATGAATTGACAATCATATCCAGCAAGCACAAGACTTCAGCAAGTAGTGTCAACACAGAGACATTCTCACGAATGTCATCCATAAGTTCTGTAATTTTTTTTTTTTTGTCTATTACAATAGATATATATATATATATATATATATATGTACTAATTTAAAATATAAGATCATGCAAATCCAAGGAACTAAATAAATTGGATCTTTTTCAGGATATCATTTTGTTATAATTAATTTTACAA
>Ga0099824_1006371_pt1 | contig 16243 bp, 7 predicted proteins | sample SiratrowhiteBW_FD_76837 | JGI IMG/M metagenome (GOLD analysis project Ga0099824, IMG submission 76837) | Root nodule microbial communities of legume samples collected from California, USA - Siratro white BW | ecosystem: Host-associated > Plants > Roots > Nodule | place: USA: California...
ATATATATATATATATATATATATATATATATATATATATATATATATATAAACTTAAAAAATTGAAATTATTACAAAATTGAAAGACATGTAAAAGTATAAGTAGAAAAAATTATAACGGTACGGTTGAAATTCTAAAATAAAGATATACTAAATTAGTAATTTCTTATTATTATTAAATATTATATACATTTATTACATATTTGACACTCTCAACAAATTATTTATTACAGAAATTATTACTGTCTTTTGCCAGCTAAAAGAATCATTATTCAACAATTACTTAAAATAAAAATATAAGTAAAGGATTGCCTCTTTATACAGTTTTATTAGATTTTTTTTTTATCTAATTAACACCTTTTTAGTTTTTATTTCCCTCAATAACATCCTTTATTTAATATTTCCTTCAATAATACTCTTTATTTTTTAATTCCTAAAATATCACTCTTTAGTTTTCTGCAATAGCATTCTTTTTTTTTTTTGTAATAGTTATTAAAAATTGTAATTATTATTTTATTAAAATTAAGATAAAAACAATTTAAAAATAATTAAATTCAAATTTAAAAAAAGGAAAGAAAATAAAATTAAATATTTTATAGGTTTTCAAACTAATTAATTATAGTAGGAAAAATGATAAATTATTTATTTTATATTTTATAATAAATTTAAATGTGGCATAATAAATTATATTAAAATAAATTATAATAATTTTGTGATTGGATTTTTATATTAAAATTGATTTTGGAAAAAAATTATAATAAATTATAAAATTGTTATTTTAATTAAAATTTGTATTTTTAGTTTGTTTAAAAAAATCTAAATAATTAATGGAAAAAAGCAAATAAAAATTTGATAAAGATAAAATTCGATTTTTGATAAAGATAAATTTGGATTTTTGATAAAGATAAAATTTGTTTTTGATAGAGATAAAATTTGATATTTTATTAAAGATATCATTTGATTTTTTATGATAAAAATTCGATTTTCGATAAAGATTTAATTGATTTTTTGATAAAGATAAAATTTGAATTTTGATAGACATAAAATTTATGTTTAATTTCACACAAAGTATTTTCTGTACTATTAACTAAACTATTTAGTGAATATATGATTGTTATTTATTTTTCTCTTTATATTCAATTGTGTATTGCATCATTTCAATAATTAACAATTTTTAAGTAATAAATATAACATTTAAAAGCAATTTAAAAATAAATTAAATTTTATTTAAAATTTTTAGACCATTTAATTAATATTTATTTGCAAAAATACTTTAACAATTTTATTTTATTTTTGCTATTAACTATTCAGATATATTTTTAACAAATGAAAAATACAAATTTTAATTCAAATAAAAATTTTATAATTTATTATAATTTTTTCTTCCAATATTAATTTTCAATACAAAAATATAACTAGTAAATTATTATAATAAAATACAATCACAAAATCATAAAAAAATAAAAAATAAAAAAATAATAATCGTAATTAATGTATTGACTATTAAAAAAATAAAAAATAAAAAAATAATAATCGTAATTAATGTATTAACTGTACGTTAATTAAAGAATAAAAAATAAAAGAGTGTTATTTCAGGAATTAAATAATAGAGTTAGAGAGAGAAATAAAAACATAAAGAGTGTTAATGAGAGAAATAAAAACAAAAAATGTGCTAATTAGGTAAAAAAAGTCGTTTTATTACTGATTTTATTATTATAATACTATAATTTGAAATACTATTTTATAAAAAAATTTAAGTAAGAAAATACTCCACACATATTATAGTAAAGATTAAGTTTTTTTTTTTTAAGTTTATGTGTTAAAATTAATATAACCATTCTTTAGAGATTGTACTTTCATATTTTACTATATATATATATATATAATATAATATATATATATATATATATATATAATATATATATATATATATATACATAATATATATATATATACATAATATATATATATATAATTATATAAATTGAATTTTATTCAATACAAATAATTAAATATAAAATGAATACATCTTATATAACTAATGGAATCTTCTATAAGAAAATTAATTAATCTAGAAAAACTAAATTTGTTATAATTTTACATGGTTTTTAAAAATTATGTCTAATATATGTGAAACAAAAATTATTTTCAAATAACTTTATTAAACTTATTTATTTAAGACTTAAATATGCTTTCAGTTTTAAAATTGTCTTATTTCAGTCCTTAATAAATAATTAAGATAGTAAATAAATTTTAGAATTATAAAATGTATCACCCAAAAAAAAAATAAAGCTTCTACTAAGGCGACTAAAGTATTATTATTAATAAAAATTGTGATTTTTAATAAAAATGATAATAATAAGAATAATAATATTATTATTAATGATATTAATAATATTATTAATAATATTATCAATCATAATCGTAAATATAATCATAATAAGAATAATAATAATCATAATATTATCATATAGATTGTCTGGTGCAGTGGTTAAAGGCTCTCTTCAACCTCAAAGGTCCTGGGTTCATCCTAAATAATAATAATAATGATAAATAATAATAAATAATGAGATGAGTAGAAGGATATAAAATAATATATCATTAATAAATAATGAGACAATTAGAAGGATATAAAAATAATCTTGACAATCATAAATTTTAATCATAAATAATAAAAAAAATTATGATATTACCTACGGATCAATATTAGTGGGTAATATAAACTTATACCAACGGAATAAATTCCGTGGGAAAATTACCTATTGATAAAAGTTGGTGGAAAATTTACCTACAACCTCATTACCTACGAATTTTGATCCGTGGGTAATGTCTGATTACCCACTGATTTTAGTAATTACCTACGGATTTTGACCATAGGTAAATCGAGTTTTTTTTGTAGTGTTAGTTAATCTATCTATGATTATCCATACGGAGTTATGTTTCTTCACTATACGTGATAAGTAGGTGAAAAAATATCTGAAAAATTATTCCATTTCTACACTGGAAATGTCTAACTACGTTAACATACCTATAAGTCTTTAATTTTTTGACAAGATAAACAAATAACTACAACTTGACTATATCTTCCTTCATGGCATGCTATTATAAGAGTTCCTGAAACCTTGATACCCTTGGGTTATACTTAGTTGTAAGTTGAGATTGCTTTCATGACTCTTAGATAATTCATCTGCCTTGATTTATCATTCTCTAACACAATTAGTTTGCTTCTAAATCTTAAGATACCAACCATTTCCAAAGGAGAGTTGTTAGTTCCATTTGTATATGTTAACTCAAATGCTTTTCAATTCAAATTCACCCATTACTCCTTTTTCAAATTTTTTCTAGACTAACAAAGTATAACAGGCATAATAGAACTAACATAATTTGAAGGTACAATCACTTCCAAATTCAAACTATTGAAACTTTCACTAAACTCCAACTACCAACTCTTTAATGTTAATATCTATATTTTTTGGTGACTCTAAGGATCTGCAATAACATTTTCTTTCCCAAGATAATACTTCATTCTTTTATTCATCTTTAACTAAAAGAATGAAATTATTATAGAGTCAATTCATAAAAAATAATTATATCTAGATCTTCCAAAGTTAGACGTCTCAATTTTACTTAGAATTTGTGTTTATCCACAACATCAAAACACCTACTGTAATATTAATGCTATACAAATAAAAAATATTGGTGTAAAACCTTCAACCTAGAAGATAATGTTAAAGTCTACAAACAACATTTAAAATAAGAGAACATTTTATGCTAAAATTCAATATATGTCTAACATCAAGTTACACACAAAATATAATCAATCATCTAAAACATATCTTTCAAATGTACTTTAAACATTTATAATTAAGATAAAAATTCATCTTGATTTAGTCATGAGTGTGCACCCTCACCACTTATCAAGATTATTTTCTTTCTTAATACTTTAATCTTCATTCATAACAATCATTTCAACTCAAATGCAACCAAAATTTCAAAGATCATTTATCAATTATCCAACAAAAAAATTTAACTATGCCTTGGAACTAGGCTTAAACAATTATTTGCAAACAGAGGAAACCTAACAAACCCACTACCCTGGGGTCCTCTTAAGGACAAACTACTCTGATACCATAAAATGTAACACACCAAAATATAAATATATAGACTATTACGCAGTAGACCCACGAAAGGATCTATACCAACTGTTGGACATCCCACATTGACTAGAGATGGGACCTTTCAATAGTTTATAAATGGGTGCAAACCTCACTTTACAAGCACGGTTGGTGGGTCACCCGCTATCGGGCTGCTATCAGACCACCCTTATAGTCTCACGCACGAGTTGAGTTAGGCTAGAGATGAGACCTTTCAATAGTTTATAAATGGTTGAGTTAGGCTTATGTACATGGCTCATGTACATAGTACAATCATTGCAGTTCATGAAGAAAATGGGTAAGCTATTGAAAATAAAAATTTATAACATGTTTCATACATGCAAAAACAACAAATCATATTAGTCATTCATAAGAATTCATTTAAAAATTCACATAAAAAGTTTCAATACCAAATACATTTTTATTTCAAGTATTCATGAACATCATACATAAAGGCCTCATATAAACCACATTATATATATCAGCTGCACATGAACCTATTGTCTTGCGGAAGACCCATTAAGTATGGCCATACTAGAGACTAACATCTAATCCAATACCCAGCCTTAGATTACCAACGAATCTAAGGAGAAGGATCAGGGTAAGTTCAAACATCCAATACCCAGCCTTAGATTACCAGCGAACCAGCGAATCTTAGGAGAAGGATCAGGGTAAGTTCAAACATCCAACATCGAGATTCTACCAATGGTCCCGGTGTGTGTGAACTCCCTCATCAGCTTCTCACCACCTGATATCTTGGTCTACATGACTTAGATCTTTAGTGAAACTAGAGGATCTCTGTTAAAACATAGGCGTGCTATACTTAATGTACACAAACAAGCACAATTCATACTTTATTCCAAATGTCTGACCTCAAATTTATCATTTCATTATTAACATCAATACATACCATTCAATTCACAAATCGTATATATAACAAGCAACACTTAATTATTAAATCATCAAAATTTAGTATACCAACTCACACATGATATTTTCTAACATCATTACTCAAATTAGGTTAATTAATCATATCAAATGAACATAAACAATCATACTCATTCAGTATTCAAGGACTATTCAGACCTACAAGAAAGACTTGAACACTGATAATCACATATTCAACTCTTCTATCTCAGAGTTCTATTTAAAAATAGCTAACTAGTATAAAAATAAGTTACTAGCTTCTTTTATCTGAAATGATGATTTTCAAAATAATTTCTTCAATCCGCATCAAAACATTAATCCAATCTTTAGTAATTTAGAATAATTTATCCAAACAAAATTAAATTTTAGTATAATCTAAAATAGATGAGATATAAAAAAAATTAAAAAGAAAAGAGAGCTTGAAAGAAGGAGAGAGAAGATAAAAAAAAAGAAAGTTATGGAGAAAGGGCTGGGTGCCGTTTGTTTTCATTTTCTTTACCCGGGGCTACAGGCCCACTGTATCCCAATTTTTTGGAATGATGCATTGTGTATTGCAAGTTATATCATTTAATTGTTAGAGACATATTGAGTTATGGGCATGAGGGGACCAAGGATAATAGCGAATTTGTATATTGTTTTTTCAAAAGTTTTTCATTTTGAAATAATATAATATCTTAAAGAAATATCTCATAATTTGTGTGCCAACTATAACGTAATCGGAAATTTAGTTAAACAAGTTTAAAGTCCATACTATCTGTATAATAAATTTAGTTATATAAATTATGTGTATGGTAGTGGATTGTCTGGGTCGTATTCAATTTATTTGTAAATATCTAAACATGTAAAAGGATTGTAACACTATAAATATTTTTTATATTTATTTATTTATTATTATAAAATGAAATTAAAAAAAAATTATTTACAATGATCAATAGGGTTTAGACTATTGTTTCGTAGTCGATTTTATCATTAATGTAATTACTACCCATCTTAGATAAATAAGAAAAAAAACCAAAGTATTTTTTAAAGTCTAAGTAATTATGCAAATTTTTTAGTTGCTGGTAAAAAGATTTTTTTTAAGGTGTAAAGTAAGGAGAAGAGGAAATAAATTTTGAGATTTGAGTATTTATATTATGTACAATTATTTTTTATTTTATTTTTCAATACCTCCCCCCATATATGTAGTACATTTTAATATTTAATGAAAGTGAAATTAATAATTAAATTGTGGATTATATTACTAAATTTGTCCATCAAAATGCTTACCTGTCCTCGTATTTATTATATGGAGGTGCCATGTTTGTTTTTATACAGATTTGATTGTCGAATTAATCATGTTCATCTTTTCATAAATTGTTATAGGAGTCACACGAAATAAAACTTGTTTTTTTTGAAAGGTTGATATTTTAAGGGGAACTGATTACCGTTCTAAACAATAATATAATAATATTAAACCAGTTGAGCTGCTTAGTTGTTAAAGTACATCTTATTTTACATTTTTATTTTCCTCTTCAAATAAAATCTTTTCTTTTTCATTTCTCTCTAGTTTCAAAACACTTGTTTATAAAGAAAAGCTAATACACTTTCACAAAACCACCACTCACACAAAACCACCACTCAACCTCTGTTTCCCCTTTTCTCTTTTCTCTTAACTCCTTCTTCCATTATTTATCAAATCAAGATTTGGAGTCTACCACTGGACTCATGCCAGAAATTTGTAATCAGAAATTTTGTTAGAGTAAGTTCAATCTTATCATTTTTCTCTTCTGAATCAGTTTTAAATCTGTTCAATAGGTCTTTTTAAATCTGTTCAATAAGTCTCTGTAGAGTTGTTGCATGTGTATTTAGAGACTTCAAGAAAAGTCTCCGTTGGTTTCACATCCTTGTAATGTAATCTGTGATCATTGATTAGATACTCTGTGTGTTGCAAGTTAGATTGCTCCTACTTTTAGGTTTTCGAAGCTCTTTTGAAAAAGTATATACTCAAATCAGGTAAGGGAAGCTGAAATAGATTTTTTTTTTTAAATTCTAAATTAGAAGAGCGAAATTAATGGTATTGTATATTTAATTTTATTATAACATTGGTAGAATATGCTTGCGTTGAATAAAGGTTTTATTTAGATATTTAAAATTTAAAATGTTGAATGTTGATGAAATTGTTGTCAAGAAGAACTCATAAATAAGTGCAGTATAGTTGTTGTTTTCCCTTTAGTAGGGTTGCTGTTTTCCCTTTAGTAGAATATAAACTTGTTCTTCTGAATTTGGTTTAGAAATGGACATTGAATGAATTTGAATGATAATGTAGCTTTAAATATATAAACATGTTGAAAATTAGTAGAGAACTGAGATGTTTTTAGTAAGTGTTATGAATTGTTCTGAGACTCTTTAATAGAGTCTTGGATTTTCATGTTTCATTGTGCTGAGAATTACCATATTGAGTTGCTTTGATGTACAGATGATTTAAAAAGCATGTGAAGAAGTTAGGATGTCAAATATCATTTCATGATTTGTTTTTGAAGAAAATTTAATTCTTGATAAAAAATGCAGGATTAATTGATATAACTGATAAGTTTAGAACTGTAATTAGTCACTCTTAACTTCTTTACCAAATAGTCACTCCTAAATAAAATAATAAAGAAGTTATATAAATGATTATTAAAAAATCACACAATAACTCTCTACTAGAGAGGATTATATACGATATTTGCACTCCTCTCCTCGTTAGTTAATAGAACAGAAACGTTCTTCTACAAAAAGTTTGATAAGTGAAAAAATTTTAACAAAGTTTCAGTACAGTACGACGTTGTCTATGCTTTTTTCATTGTCAGATTAAATCATATCTTCATAGTTTTTGTATAATAATAAAAAGAAAATAGTTAACGTCAATAATAATCATGAATATACAAACCACAGACACTCCATTGAATCGTTGATAACAACTTAAAAATTTCGTAATGCTAATTTGTTCTTCTAAAACACCGCCTCTACAATACTACAAAGACGCCACCCAAATGCTAATTTGTTTATCTATTACATTTTCAGCATAAGTAAATGCAAGTTTTTTATAATGTATAGATTGGGAAATTTAATAAGGAAAATAGTAAGAGGAAACAGCTACTACAGCTGTTTCCATTACCAACCATAAAAGCTACTGATACATGACAGAATGCTTTGACTCCAACTTATGGAACTGTGATCCCTCTGTCTTGTGCATGAGCTAAGAGTTTATGTTCTTTTTTTGGAAGTTAGCCTATAAGCCAAAGTGAATGAATAAATGCAATTAACTAAAATGTTCCCATTTGGAACAGACAAACCTTTACCTTCTTTCTATGGTTAATTGTCAAATTTATTCATAGTTAACTTCCTTTCAAAGTTGATATACACCACTGTCATTTGTTTCTTCTCTTTGCTAAATTCAATCTTCGCGTTTTCTATTTTTTTAATTCTTTCCTATAGTTAAGAGGGGTACTTAAAATGGATAAGTTGGTGATAAAATGTTGTCTGAAACTGTGTTACACTTATTATATTCTTAATTTGGTTACCTATCTTCCTATGTTATGTCCACACCATGCTTCTGTTGTTTTTGTTCTTTCTTAAATTAAACCTTTTTTTATTGTCTTTTTCTGTGTTTTGGAGAGAGGGATGTTGCTTTTCCTTTTCTGAAGACTTCTTTGGACAGTTTCCAATAATTTCACAATACTTAGGTTATTCACTTGTACCATTTTCATGTCAATTTTTCATGAAAGACACATTTACGTAATTTTTTTAAGTATATCCTCTTAAATACTTCTTTGGACACTTATTATATTTTTTTAAGTATATATGTTTAAGTTATCTTGAACCAAGTATATACCATATAAAGTTAATCAAGAAGATCATAAAACAAGTTCTGATCTAACATAATTGTTGAAATAAGTCTATATAGAAAAGAGAAAATTGGAAGAACACTTAGAATTAATAAGTGCATCCATAAACAACCACACCAAATCTATTGCAAATATTATTCATTGATATGGATCCATTTTATTCATGCGTGATGAGTACAATAAGTTTTAAAACAAGTGCATTCAATGATCCATTCTCCAATACAATGGATCAAGTTTGAAAACAACAACACTGAAAAACAACTGAAAATAAAACAACTGAAAATTGAACAGTAGAATGTGAATAAGTTTGGAAACAACAACAACTGAAAATTAAAAGGTACATTGAAGATCAAGTTCGAAAACAACAAATTTAAAAATTGAACATAACCTTCCATTTTTATACAATTAAAGTCACAATTCTTTGGAGATACACACAGTCCAGCACAATCAATCCATGGACTTAGCCTCACAGGTTGGCCTGTTACAAAAAAAACAAAGTTAAAAATGTTTATTAAATAAATCTATATTTTCTTTCAATAAATTATGCAAATGCAATTTCAGATTCACAATCATGCACAATTTGATTCTTGACTAAAAAATCAGTTGAGAATCAAATTGTGCATAATTGTGAATCTGATATTCTATTTAAATGATTTATTAAAAAGAATAGATTTATTTAATAAATATTTTTAACTTTGTTTTTTTTGACAGGACAATCTATAACGCTGAGTTCGTGGATTGATTATGCAGGACCGTGCGTATTTTATAAGAATTGCAACTTTAATTGTCACACTGGGATATGTGGTTCTGTTCAGTTTTTAAGTGTTGTTGTTTCCGAACCTGATCCCATTATACTGTTCAATTTTCAGTTATTGTTATTTCTGAACTTGATCCACATTCTACTATTCTATTCTCAGTTGTTCTTCCATTTTCAGTTGTTTTTCAGTATTGTTGTTTTCGAAAATGTACTTGTTTTAGAATCATTGCATGCACTTGTTTTAGAAGTTACCCACTATAGAGTAATGCATGCACTGAATAAAACTGATCCATGAATGAAAAATATTTGCAATAGACTTGGTGTTGTTGTTTATTTATGCAGTTACTGATTCTAAGTGTTCTCTATAGGCTTATCAGTGTTCTTCCAAATCTCTATTTTCTTTATAGGCTTATCTCAACTATTTCTGTTAAATCAGAACTTGTTTTATCATCTTATTCTCAATTTTTATTTTATAATTCCTTTTTTTCTTCATTTTTTAAAAATAAGAAAAATTATGCTTTTCTTTTAATATTATATCATATTAGTTAATTGTTCAGACACTAAAAGGAAAAAATTAAATAATGGTTTAAAATGATATAATGTAAATGCTATATATATGTTAAAATAAAAGTTTATTGTAGCATTCAATATACATTAGTAGAAAAAATCATTCTACGTTTCAGTATAAGGACAGTTAGAAGACAAACCGATGTAGCCAAAATTGCGGTGGCACGGAAAACCTCCCACCAAGAGCTCGAAACTGAATGACTTGCCTTTAGCAAAGTCCATTTTGGAGAACCCTTCGCAAGAGCTTGGTTCGCCTAGAAGACCTCTCACGAGAACTTGGTTCACCAAGAAAACCTCTCACGAGAACTAGACTTACTGAAAGAACCTCTCACGAGAACTCGGTTCACCAAGAAAACCTCTCATGAGCACTCGTTATAAATAACCTCTCACGAGAACTCGACTTAAAATAACCTCTCACGAGAGCTCAGTTTACTGAATGTCCACGCTCATCTCTGTCCACCAAATATGCGTCATTTGGTCAATTCAGAATTCACTTAAAAGACCTCTACTGAATGCTTCATTCGGTCAAAGGAGGGTTTATTCACGAGACCCTTACCAAATGTATCATTTGTTCAAGGAAACTCAACACAAAACCTCATTCAGTCAAGACAAACTCATTCTCACAAATCCTTGTCAAAGGAAAAACCTCACGCGGTCGAGAACAGCCCATGCGAAGGACCCTTCCTTAAATTTAACTTAGTCTTATAACAGTTTGAAGCATTCTATATCGAGTGTTAATCAAGTACTTCTCCTTTCAGATACCTAGTTCAACCACAAGAACCCCTACCAAGACCTATGTCTTGAAGTTGTTTTTTAGACGCTTATGACAACGTTCACACAAAAAAATTCTCTACTACTACTCTTCCTGCAATTAGTCAAAGAAGAAAAGTATTATTATGAAATTTAGGTTTTGAGTCCTGGGTTAAAGGAAATTATTTGATCTTAATTATTATAAAATTTTTCAAGTATAAAAGAATGAAGAAAATGAGAGATTGGAAGATTTATGAAGAAAAGAACTAAAGAGTTTAAAGTAAAGATTCGCCCAAGAGAGGAGGAGCTGCCTAGGCGAAAAGAGTTCAGAATGTAGATCAGGTGTAGAGGCTGTTCTGCCCAGGCGACACTTAGCTTGCCCCAGACGAGGAGGATCTCGCCCGGGGAGATCAGTTCAGAGAGCACCTTTAACTTTTGCCTAAGCAAGGTGTGTCTTGCCTAGGCGAAATACCTTTTTGAAAGATTAAGGATCTTGTTCACCTCGGCAAAATTTGGCTAGCTCAAGCGAAAAGTCACTTAACCTAGGCTTGAAAACGAGTTTAAAAGGGCAATTTTATGTTTTTTGAGGGAACAAGAGCAACCATGAAGGACGAAAACAATTCACCAATTCTTCTTCTTCTCTGGCAATCTTCCTTTTCTTGGGTTGTAATGGCTATCATGAGTAGCTAATTTTTCATCTTTGGGATTTAATGTAATCTTTTCGAACTCATTTGTAATTTGGGGTCTTACATATAATATTTAGATTTGGTATTTTCCTCTTGTGCTTAATACTAGATTTTATCTAATCAATAGAGTCTTGATTTTGATTCTTGAATTTGATTGGAAAGTATTTTTAAGTTTCTGACCTAGATGAAAATACTCAATATATTGAAATACTAGGAATAGGTTTCAATGTATTGATTGCGTTATAACAACTTTTCTTAATATTGGGTAATTTGCTAAATAGTCGAGGAATGTGTATTTAGGAAATTTCCTTATGAATCTCACGCTTGAGGAATTAGAATGATTGACATTTATTTGTGCATCAATTTTGAATAGTTATCAATGTTATATGTCATAATTTACCAGAATACGAATGAGTGAGTTAGATGAAGTTCAATCCCAAAGTTCTCCCAAATATATTAAATCACTCTTATTGATTGTTAGTTTATTGTTTGCACGTTACTTGAATCAAATCATCCTTAAAACTTTATTTGCTTAGTGAGTAGTGAAAACTGAGACTTTCAAGCAAAACTGTTCTTTGTGGGATCGACATTCGTACTTTAACATCTATATTACTTTTGACTCGATACACTTTCTGAAAAAGGTCAACACTAGTTTAATACCTAACCCTCAATTAACTCAAATTCTTGACCATCACATTTAACAATTGGACTATTTTCTTACTCATAGCGTCTTTAACTAGATTCTCTTTCCGTAGATTATACAAAAACTAAAAATCCTAAACCTTTAATGGTGTCACCAATTCCTTTTGTCTCATGTCTAGTCATTTCCAATCAAATGAGAATTTTAGGTCTTTACGATGCTAGAGATGTGAAACTGAGCAACATAAGATGTGAAACTGAGCAACATAAGATAGTGTCTCTAGATCTACAGTGCAATACCATTATCACTATCTTTATGTCACGAGTTGAGTAATTCTTTTCATAAACTTTTAGCTTCCTATAAACATAGCCTACCATCCTCTTTTATGTTTCCACACATGATCCAACTTATGACATAATATCTTATACTCAAGAATTTTTTGCATGCCAAAAATTTACAATACTAGTAAACTAATCAATCCTTGTTACCACTCTAAAAGATTATGATCTCGTCTATTCATATAGACAAAATCTTATTCTTTATAGAAAAGTTGTAATAACATTACTATCTTAGAAAACTTTTGTATTAACTTATTATAATAATCAATCAAATCCATATAACTTTTGATCTCTATGTTAGTTATTAAGATATCCCACTAAAACATTGTCTTTCCTCTGCTTGGATCCATTTGATTCCTTAAGTCGTAACGACACACAAAAAATTTTATATTCACTAACCAAAGTTCTCACTTATTCTATTTTTTTTATGAATCGCATCATTGTCTTTAAATGTTATTTACAGTCCTCCTAAGTAAATGATACATAAACATATTATCTACGTAAATCATAGTAGACTTGTCTAGAAAGATAAGATACATTATATCCATGAATATCTCTAAAGCACTTCTTTTTCCAAGTGGTGTTCTTACATATTCATGATGTTTATAAATGGATATAAGTTCCCTTATACATATATTCACTCTTAACTTAAATATTTGGATAAAATCAAATTTTAATATAATCTAAAATGTATGAGGTATGGAAAAGAAAAATTTAAATGAAAAGAGAGTTTCGAAGAAGGAGAGAGAAGATAAAAAAGAAAGTTGTGGAGAGAGGAGTGGGCTCCGTTTGTTTTCATTTTGTTTACGAGGGGCTACACACCAAGTGCATCCCAATTTCTTGGAAATGGTGCATTGTGTGTTGCTAAGTTATATCATTTAATTGTTAAAGACATATTGACTTATTGGCGTCCAGGAACCAAGGATAATAGAGAAGGGTTTGTATATTGTTTTTTCAAAAGGCTTTCATTTTGAAATAATATAATATCTTAAAGAAATATCTCATATAATTTGTGTGCGAACTATATAACATAATCAGAAATTTAGTTAAACAAGTTTAATGTCAATACTATCTGTATAAATTTAGTTATATAAATTTTGTGTATGGTAGTGGATTGTGTGGATCGTATTCAATTTATTTGTAAATATCTAAACATGTAAAAGGATTGTAACACTATAAATATTTTCTATATTTATTATTATCAAATGAAATTAAAAAAAAATTATTTACCATCATCAATAGGGTTTAGACTATTGTTTCGTTGTCGATTTTATCATTAATGTAATTACTACTCATCTTAGATAAATAAGAACAAAAAAGCAAAGTATTTTTTAAAGTCTAAGTAATTATGCAAATTTTTTAGTTGCTGGTAAAAAGATTTTTTTTTTTTTTAAGGTGTAAAGTAAAGAGATGGAGGAAATGAATTTTGAGATTTGAGTATTTATAGTATGTACAATTATTTTTTATTTCATTTTTCAATACCTCTCCCATATATGTAGTACATTTTAATATTTAATGAAAGTGAAGTTAATCATTAAATTATGGGAAATTAATATGTGGATTATATTACTAAATTGTCCGTCAAAATGCTTAGCTGTCCTCGTATTTATTATATGGAGGTGCCATGTTTGTTTTTGTACAGATTTGATTGTCGAATTAATCATGTTCATCTTTTCATAAATTGGTATAGGAGTCACACGAAAATAAAACTTATTTTTTGAAAGGTTCATATTTTAAGGGGACTGATTTATTTAGAGACAGTTCAAAAGAATAATATAATAATATTAAACGAATTGAGTTGTTTACTGGTTAAAGTACAACTTATTTTACTTTTTCATCTTCCTTTTCAAATAAAATCTTTTCTTTTTCATTTCTCTCTAGTTTCAGAACACTTATTTATAAGAAAATAAAAGAAGCTAATATACTTTCACAAAACTACCACTCAACCTTTGTTTCCTCTTTTCTTTTTGTCTTCTTGACAACACTCAAGAAGGATGTTGTCAACATGGGTTTATATCTTTATCTGTTAACTCAAACAACTCTTTCAAATTTTTCTATTTGTTTTTGTCAATTTTATTAACTAACTCAATTTGGAACAAATAATTACAGCATATGGAATGACAGAGCCACGTTTTTTTTATACTACAACATAGTTAGAGAGGAAAATCCCGAGGCTGCTCAATGGTTAGATGATATCCCAAGAGAGAAGTGGACTCTTGCATGGGACAACGGTCAACGATGGGGACATATGACAACCAATCTAGTTGATTCAATTAACTTTGTCTTGAAGAAAACAAGAAACCTTCCAATCTCTTCAATGGTGATGGCAACATACACCCGTTGCAACAAATTCTTCAGAGAAAGAAGCAGACAAGTGGAAGTCATGATGATTGTCGGACATGTATACTTTGAAGTTGCAGCAAAAGCATTGGAGGATGCACAATCAAAGGCGAACACTCATACAGTCCTTTCGTTTGACAGAAGGAGCACTAGATTTTTGATAGAAGAGAGACAAAATCCAAGAAAAGTACGACCACCAGGTCGATTTGCAGTTTGCTTAGACGAATTGTGGTGTGACTGTGGGAAATTTCAAAAACTACATCTACCATGCTTCGGAAATTTAAAAAACTTCATTTACCATACTTCGATATGCTTGCTGCATGCAAATATGTACACCACGATTTCGGTATGTACATCTCACATGTGTACACCTTAGAACAAGTATCTCATGTCTACGAACACTTATTTGGTGAACTCAGAAACGAAGACTACTAGCCTGCTTACACCGGTCAAATATTATGTCCAAGTCCAGACATGAAAAGAACATCAAAAGGAAGGCATAAGTCAAGTCGCATAAGGACTGAAATGGACATGAGGGAACAACAACATCGAGTTCTCGCTATTAATTATGTTTCATTTAACACAAAGTATTCCATGTATAATTAACTAAAGTATTTAATGAATATGTGTTTCTCATTTATTTTCCTCTTTATGTTCAACATATACTGTATAATTTCAATAAATAAAAATTATTTTTAAGTATTCAACATAACAACATTTATTTCCTCTTTCGTACATCACTCCTCCATTATTTCTTTTCCTCACAACACACTTCTCAAAACTAGATTTCATATATTAGGATTATCATCAGCACCAATATACCAACATGTTCTCTTTTAATGTGGATATGACAACATGTAAAAAGTCCATCATCTTTTACACAATTCATTTCACACGTCATATACAACCATTTTTATTTGTATCTCCATCTTTATCCAACTATAAATTCAACCTCCCACCCCTACACCACTTGCAAAACATTCTTCCTTCTTTTCAAACCTTTTGCTTTTATCTTCAAATGGATCATCTTTGTGTAACAGACACTGAAAATTTTTACAATTTTGATATTGTTGTTGTCTTTGCAAATGGTCGGATAATAGAAAATGATGAAGGCGTCTACTTTGAATGTCCATCTCCTAAATTTATTCGCATCCCTTACAACTGTAGCTTCTCCCATTTAAAGGAGAAAGTTTGTGGTGCTTTGGAACTACAAGATCA
>Ga0099824_1006377_pt1 | contig 16230 bp, 10 predicted proteins | sample SiratrowhiteBW_FD_76837 | JGI IMG/M metagenome (GOLD analysis project Ga0099824, IMG submission 76837) | Root nodule microbial communities of legume samples collected from California, USA - Siratro white BW | ecosystem: Host-associated > Plants > Roots > Nodule | place: USA: California...
AAAAAAACAAAAAAAAAGGAAATCTTAAAAAGCAGAAAAAAAAAACAACAAAAAAAATGGGGGAAAGAGAAAAAAAAAAAAAAAAAAAAAAAAAAAAAAAAAAAAGATATGGACAAAAAAAAAAATGCAAAAAAAAAAAAAAAAAAACTTACACTAAGACACCCGTCACAATGGAAGCCAGAAAGGTGCCGAATATAGCAAATGTGACAATAGCTCCAAAGTTAGAGAAAAAAGGTTTCTGCAAAGAGCAAAAGCGCAAAGTGAAAAGGCCAATTTCAAATGAAAGAATGCAACAAGAATGAAAGGACTCAGAACTTACAGGCGAGAGACTGAAGCCAGACTGAGTAAAGCGAGAGCGCAAGGTCAAGGAAACGAATTGTGATGAAATGAAGGAAAAGCAAACAGAAAGGAAGAATGCGAGTGGTTAAGGATATAATATTATAGGAGGTAAAAGGAAGAGGAAGAAAAACTCCTCGTGAAAGTTGAACCACGCCCTGTTCGGCAGAAAGTGAGGAAGTGAGGTTCGAGAGAAACAGAAAGAGAAATGAGACAATAGGAATGTGAATAGAAAGTGAATTGAGACCTGATACTAGTTTGAGTGTGAGAAATGTTAGCGAGTGTACCAACGAGCAAGCCAATGAGAAGAGAAGCGCTGGCTTCGGGAAGAACGTAAATCTTCTTGCGACGAAGAACGTGACCTAACACGAAAGACAAAACCAACATCATTATCTGAAGGAGAATCCCCACTCCCGCCGCCTGCTGCTCCTTGCTGCCGCCGCTCACGTCCACGCCGTCCGCCGGAGATATTTGATCGTTACCCTCCGTCATCACTTCAATCGGCGCAATTCCCTTTCGCTGTCTCACGCACGCTCTCTTCCTATAAAAAACATAACAATACTATTAATTAAATACCAAAAAATCGTAATTTATAGTTTCTGCATTGGTTGCTATGGCCCGGTTCAGTTTGGGTTGCCACGTGGAACTCAAACCCTTCGCCAGCTGTCCTTTCACGCAAAGTGCACTTTTGACTCTATCGCAAAACCTATTTTAAATTGTTTATTATATCCGCTTATATCTCCGCGTGTCACTGCCATTATCACGTGCACTTGGCCAATCCACTTTTCTTCAAATAATAAAATAACTAGTGGGAGACCCCTACTTCTTTTTGTTTTCCAATATTTTATTGGAAGATTATTTTAATTGGTAATTTATTTGAATAACAATTTTTTTTGAATGAAATTATAGTTTTTTAATAAAATATATGCATTGTATTTGAAAAAATACGTGCTACCATAAAGTTTTATTTTGTATGAAGAATGTTGTAAATTGATAAATTCATTCCAAATTTCATAGTATAGAAGTATTAAAAAACACTGGGAAAATAATGTTGGAATGTGTAATCTAAAATATGACATTGAATTTTTAACTTTCAGTATTATTGTAATACATGAAGTTTCTAGTAAGTGAATATGTGTAAAACATGTTTACTATGTCTATATGTTCACATTGGTTTGTGGGACGTACATTAATTGTTCAGGTTAAATGATTTTCAGTTATTATCTAATGTATCGATTTTTTTTTTACAAGAAATATTCTGCATGCAAGACCTGTCGAGTGATGTATTTGATAAAGAAGATAAATAAAGTTGGACAAAAGATATATGGAGAAAATGTATGGTGAAGCTAGTTCGATAGTTTATTCAAGCATGTTTCAAGATTTGATTTAATTATTGTTTGTTGAAATTGGTTTGATTTAATTATTAAGCTTTTCTTGCCTCTTTATTGGATTGAAATTTGAATAGATATGTTCATTGTTTCATTTATTGAAGTTTCGTTGAAGATTTATACAACACAGTATTCAAGTAAAAAGTATCCAAAGTAAATAATGGTTGTTACTGATAAGGAATCTGTACTACTTAGGTTTATAATTTTTTTAGTTATTTCGTTGGTTAGTTCAAATTTGTAAGTTTAAGATAGTTTAAGAAGTTGTAGTTAATGGAAACGGTAAGATAGAAATACGAGAGATAGATGGATATAAAATACATGGTGTGCATCATAAATTACAAATAATTTACGAATATTTGTTAGAAGTAATAATGTACATGTTTAAAAGACGATGATTTGCAGTTGTTTCTAGTTATTTTTCTAATATTTGTTTCCTTGAAAATTTAGACAAAAATTACTTCAATAATATTTAAAGATTTTGTTAATCAATTGTTTTGTTTAGCTTCTTTTATGTTGCGAATAAATGAAGACAGTGTTGTGCAATATTGATTACAACTTGTTGAGTTTTATTTAAATAGAAGGAATAGATTAATAGAATAAACATAGTAGGAGCTTAATGTAAAATATAATTAACCATAATAAAAATCAAGATGATCAATTTATGGACTAGAATATGTATATGTGTAAAGTAGAGCAACCAAATTTGAAAATGAAGAAATAAACATATTTGAAACCTATAGTTAAACATGGGAATCAACAGAGGAGGTCAATATAATGAAAGACAGTAATTAAAATAAAAGAAAGAATAATTATATAATAAGAAATTGGAGATAAAAGAAACATATTAATAACCTCACTAATCCAAAAGAGTGGAAGTTTAATATAAAAACATAGTTTCGAAACTACATTTAAACACAAAATCATGTTAGCGACTTAATTTAAACTACAACATACTATTCGTAATACCGACCATAAATGTTAGTAAGTAAATGGTTGGCCTTTGTTTCTAAATTTTCTACTTATCACTGTACATTAGTTATTAATTGAATTATAAGTAAATTAAATCATCAATATTTGTATCTTAACATTTCACTGTTAATTTGAAAAAACAAGTTTAGTGGAGGAGTGAAACTTGATTAAAAATTTCGTATAGAAAAACCTAAATAATTTTAAAAGAGTCAAAAGTTTGAAATAAAATTTTGGAAAATTAAGATATAATTTAACATATAAAATAAATAATATATATATATATATATATATATCTTTTAAAAAATGTATATATAAAAGTTTGGAACTTTCAATATCTATTAGCCTCTTAAAAGACCCGTGATTCTTCATATGTTTACTTTTAAAAAAATTGAGAGATTTGAATCACTATTTTTATTAACAGTGAAAATAAAAGTATTCTATTAGAATTAAACTCACTTCGCAATCTATAATTTGCAAATGTGTTTCGGACTTTATAAATTTTAATTATATACTTTTTTAATTTTTAATGAAGTAACTTCATTCATTATTAATAAATAGTCCAATTATGAACAGAAAATATTTATATATAAGCAACTATTAAAATTTTTTTAAGCCATACTATTAATATTTATATGAATAAAATAACTGACATTAACGTCTCTAATATACCATAAATTTTTATGTTAACAATTTGATAATATATTAATAATAAATCAAACTAACTATATCTCGTATTTATGATAATTAGAAAATATTTTAAATCCAAATATTTTAGAGCTGTGTAGCTACGATTCTTTTCTATACAAGTTTGTGGTTTATGTCTTTTATTTTATTAAAAATTAAAACGGAGGTTAACACGCGGAGTCCAGTCTTAAATAACATGATGGAGATAGTTATTGGTTTCCACATTAAAAATGCATGTTTAATTTTTTTATTGTGTAATTTTTTAAAATTTTAATATTTTTAAAGAATTAAAATATATGTTTCTTAGGATCATTACTTTATTTTATGAATTTAATTTCTATAATATTAAAAAAATTTAAACTAAATTATGTACATATTTTATATTTTGTAACTAAAGCCATCTATTTAAATTAGTTTTACAAAGTAAATAATATAACTTTTTCTCATTTTTTTTTATAGCTTTTGGTTTGTTAGGAAGGGTGGGTAGCTTTCCCACCTGATTTCCATTGGTGTACTATTATGTTTCGATCCATTTTTGGCAAATCCCAACAACTGAGATTAACCTATTTTATCATTTCCAAATTTAATACATTATTGTTACGTGTTAGCTATAAATTAAATTATGCATAAATCAAAACCATCAATATTTGTACTTTTAAAAATTGAGGGATTTGTTTGAACAACTTCTTCTTAAAAGGGAAATTAAATTAAATAAACAATAATACTAAAAAAGTTTTAATTATATTTATTGGAAAAATTGAAAGAAAAATTGAAAAAATCTCAAATAATAAAATATGAGTCAACTCACATAAGAGAATCATAACCTTTTCAATTCAAAATTTTAATCTTTAAGTTTGTAAATATTTCTTTTGATATGTTGTTCAACTTTCTTAATCTTATTTAACGTGAAACTTAAACTCACATTTAAATATCTAATAATATTTACATTAAAACTTCTTTACATTCTATACTTTTTAAATATGAAACTTTTTATCTATATAGATTTTTAATTACCTATCTTTACATTCTATACTTTTTAAATGTGAAACTTTTTACTTATATAGATTTTTAATTACCTACCTTCACATTCTATACTTTTTAAATGTGAATCTTTTTACCTATATAGATTTTTAATTACCTACTTGATTATTTGGTTTGTAACTTTATCCACCATTAATAATTATTATTAGAAAATGTGGACATGCACGCTAGTAACTATTAAAGTGTTTTTTTATAAACGTTACAATTAATATATAAGTAATTGCCATTAATATTACTAATGAATGTATTATGTTAGCAAATTGATATTATATTAATAATGAATTAAAATTGTTGGAGCTTTTAGAAAATTAAAGAAGTAAATAGATTAAAGAAAAGTGAAGGTTGTGGTGTGTTTGTATGGTTGGTGCAGTGTGACAAGGAAACATTTATAAAGGCAAAGGCAAGGTAAGAGCAAAAGGGGTTTGTGAGATGAAGTTAGTTGGTTAATGAGAGTGGTAGCGTGAGTGGGACGTTTCCATCTTTTTCAGAATCCCACACCGCCCAACCACAACCATTCACTTCTCTTCTGTTCTCTTCTGTTTTCCTTTGTTCTGTTCGTTAATTGCCAGAGCTCAACTCCTTCTCCCAAGGTTCGTTTCTTTGTCTCACTCGTCACAAAAAGTACTCTGATATCTTTTCTTTGTTTCTTAATTGGCTTCCAAAATATTTTATGTTTCTTTCATCAATTCACCAATTTCGACTCTTTTGTATATAATATTATCCTTCCCCTACCAATTTTGGTTTGAATATCAATTGCTGGGAGAATTGGAAGCTAGGTTCCATTTTTAGGTTGTGTTTATATTTTTTGCCGTCACGGTCTCCAACAGAAGAATTATTTTATTTAATTTATTTTTGCTTAGGAAATTCAGTGGATTTTGGAAAATTTAGAAGTTCAAACATAGTGTTTTGGAAGCACCTACCAAGGGGTGTGGTTTCTTAAATTATATAAAATTGAAGTTTCATCAAAGACACGGGATTATTGACGTCTCTGATTGAAATAAATTATAAACCTGCCAATATTGCTGTCTGCATTTACTTTTTGTTCATCAACCATAAGCTTTATTATGCTTGAAGAAAATTTATTCCTCCCGTAGGATTGAAATTATTTTACTCATGCAATAACTCCTGTAGTCCACCTTTTTTTTTTCTTTCTGTTTGACTTGGATTTATTCGAACAGAGCACAACCCTGCCGGATCTCTGAAATCTTTACATCCCTAATACTGCACCTGCATATAATTATAAGACAGTTCAATATCTTGTTGGTGTCTTGTATCTCTTTTTGGGTTATTTTACTAAGTTGGCTTTCTTGTCATATGTATTGGGTTGGGAATGCTAGTTGCCTGCAATGATGGTACAGAATCCCTGGTGTCCCTCTCTTTTTATATATTGTTATTTATTGACTGTTCTTGCGTAATTTAATTACTCAGTGTAGAATCAGATATGCACTTTGAATTTTGAATCATACACTCTCAGTTTGATGCTCATCTTCTGATTTTTGTTCTGCTGTTATTATAGCCTGCCAGCATCTCAGTGATGACACAAGAATCATCAGAGGTGTTGGAAAAACATGCAGGCTCGGGCTCTCATGGGAGGGAGACTAGTGAATATGTTAGACTGGTCATATCTGATGAACCAAGGGCTGTTGAGGCTGAAATCTTGCTGCCTCGAGCAGAATCAAGATTTAAGTCTTTCTGGTGGTGGGTTAAATCCTTTTTATGGTGTGTTGTCGTTGTGATATTTGCTTTTATTCTCATCAGATGGGGAGTGCCACTCTTTTTTGAAAAGGTATTTCCTCTTACTTTTACAACCATTTTGGTTCTGCAGTTGCATTTCCTGTTCAGAATGAACGGGTCTTGAAGTTATTTGGCTAATATGCATTCGTTGATATTGACTAAATTGTGGCAATCCTCTGTCACCTTCAGTGTTCTTATAATCTTTTTAATTGAAATATATTATTGTAGAAATTATATATGAAATGATATGTTACTTATTGTTGTGGAAATAACTCAAACAAACCCACTAGACCATCTACCAAACACAAACGAATAACAACAATAACAGAAAAACTCACAAGAACAATTAGAGGTTGACAAAAGATGAGTAACAAAGGAAGCATAGAGAAATTCACGTGGTCCAATTGAAGTGTTAACAAATTTCAATCTATACCCATAGTCAGAAATCCACTATTAACAAAGATTACAACTTGAAGTTTTTAAGTGAACTTTCAACTTTCAGTTGGTTAAAACAGTTTATACAAAGTCCTATGTATACAAAATTAACTATCAAAACTAACTTCTGTAAATCACACCTAAGCTGTTGGAGAAGACAAGGGAGTAGTGCTCTCGCATTGGAGCTTGAAAAGTCAACAAGGTAGACTCGTTAATGTTAGATGAAGGAAGTAACAATCTAATGTAGGGTAGAGGTTTGATACCACTATATGCTCTGAAGACAAATGCACTAAGAAGAAAGATAGATGATCTTATACCAGTGGACACTCTTGAACTATCGGATGGTCTACAATATTAGATAGTCTAAGAACCTTAATCACGATTTTACATAGCCAATCTTCACAAACCAACAAGTTTCCATATTTTTGGTAAATGTTTTGAAGGAAATGTCTGGAAGAATTGACTTGATGTGCGATCCATGGCATGGATGAAAGTCAATGCAGCAAAATAAGATGGACTCTTTTCCCTCAACTCAGTAGGAAATTCCCTTTTTCACACTTTCTGTTTTAATTTTCATTTCCTAAGTCTGCTGTCATTTTAAGGGTACTTCTGAGTATGATATTAAAAAAGTGCATTATAGTAATCACATCTTTGCTACTTCTAAAAACAAGCTTAGACTCTATACTTCAGGTCATGTGGAATGGCATGCATTCCATATGGATGCTTGGAATATTTGATTAAATTTATTTTTTGATGCTTTATCATTTTAATTTTGATATGCAGGTTCTTTACCCAATCATGGAATGGGAAGCTACTGCCTTTGGCCGTCCAGTTCTTGCCCTGGTACTAGTTGCCTCTCTGGCTTTATTCCCAGTATTCTTAATCCCTTCTGGCCCCTCCATGTGGCTGACTGGGATGATTTTTGGTTATGGTCTTGGCTTCGTTATAATAATGGTTGGAACAACCATTGGAATGGTCCTGCCTTACCTAATTGGGCTACTGTTTCGTGACCGCATTCATGTAAGTCATTTTATTTCTTATATGACCAACAATCTTCTTAAATTTTGTGCTGCATTTTTTCTGACTAGGTTTTTCCTTTTATTTGTGATTATTGCCTTTATATTCTCCAGCGCTGGTTAAAGAGATGGCCCCAGAATGCTGCAATGATTAGGCTTGCTGGGGAGGGGAACTGGTTTCATCAATTTCAAGTCGTTGCACTGTTTAGGGTTTCTCCTTTTCCCTATACCATATTCAATTATGCTGTGGTAGTCACAAATATGAGGTTTTGGCCCTACTTGAGTGGATCAGTAGCTGGAATGGTACCAGAAGCTTTCATCTATATCTACAGGTTTGATTGTCTTTCTATTTAGGGTCCTTCATTGGCTTAATGAGTTCCCTACCCTACCCCCTGGAAAATGAATGAAAGTGGAAAAAGGAAAATATTAGAAAGAAAAGGGAGTTGAAAAATATATTGTAATTGCAAAGACACTTGTCATTTCCTCCATCCTTATATGGTTGGAAGGCAAAGCAGTGAGGGAAACCTTTACGAGTTTTTTTGAGTTCTGTTAGATGTTCAGACAAATGCCGTCACTGACTTTTTTTTCTTAGCACGATTACCAGGGTGTTTTTTAGCACCCCACGCATTAAATGAGAATTGAGATGACTTTGATGGATATAGATGTGACTCAACTTAGAACGTGTTTTCTTTATAATTCTTTACCCCACACTAACATCTTAATTTCTTTTGTCAGCGGTCGGTTATTAAAGACGTTGGCTGACGCACAGTACGGGAAGCACCACTTGACTACTGTGGAAATCGTATACAACATTATTTCTTTCATTATTGCAATAGTTACCACTATTGCCTTCACTGTTTATGCAAAGAGAACGCTCAATGAACTCAAAATGACAGGGTTGAATGAGGAAGTTACCTCTGTTTCTGAGAAGGGGTGTTTTGAGATGGAGAAGCTCCCCCTTGAAAGGCCTAAACAGCTTAGTTGGTCGAAATTTTCCTGACTCGTTTACTTTTGTATTACATTTATAAATGATAAAATTTTCACCCTTTTTTTTTTATGTAATTTGGTTTTTCATATGACGATCCCTTTATAAATTTACTATCGTTTGTCTCCCGTAAGTCATTGGGTTGTAATATAATAACAATATTTTGAACAGGTTAACGGAGACAATAGTGAATTAAATAACGTTATTAAAGTAAAAATCGAATTCAACTTTGATAATTGAATTTTAAAAGAGTGAGGAGAGTACATTAGATGATAAAACTGTAATTATATATAATAAGTAATCAATAGTAAATTATTACTTCAATAAGAATTGATTACTTAAGGCAATTAATATGAAATCCTAGTTGAGAAGGACTGATTGAATTGTATTGGTGCAATAAGTCTGAGTTTCGAATGGGACCATGTATCATGCTTATGTAAATTTGTGACCTCTCTTGAACTAATCTTATGTTGTTCTGTTTCGGTGCTTACTGACTGACACTGCATGACAGTCTCGATCACCATTTTATGCTGTCATACAAATGTGTTAGTCGTTTATTTGAATGCACGTGAACATCGGTGGTTTGGGACCTTGGTATGACACTCCTGCTCTGCCACTGCCAGTAGGGAGATTGGACAGCATGGAAGCTCAATTGTAGATGTTGATGCCCCTTCATTAAGTGTTAATGGTAATGCCATATTCATCAATTGTATTTCTTTACGTATGTGCACCTATATAGACATGGGGAACATGTGTCGGATAATGATTTCCACAACTTCCGCATGAAAGGGATATGATATCCCACAGTCCAAGACTAGACATGAGGATCGGTCCCTATCATTTGGCACCTGATTCGATGACATGGTCCCTCGGCAAAAATTATCATAAAATATTTCGGAACTACATTATTTCAAAACAAACTATATTGATTTATTCTTTCGTGTGAGTACAGGAAAGAACATTCGGCAACTTTAAAGTTAGGATATGAAAATCAGCACATCATTCAGCAACGGAATGCAACTGGACGCCGCCTCCGTGTATAATGATTTTTGTTTTGTTTGAATTGGCAAGTACAAGGGCAGGTCCAGAAGAATTGCTCTCAACCTCAAAAGCACTCTCATACATACTTGTTTCGTTGGAAATGTAGCAAATGTTTATACCAGCATTTAGAGTAAGCATAACATGTAGAACAACTTAACGACCTTTTGCAAAATTGAAAAGAAAAAGGTCCTCAAACTTGTAAAGAGAAAAGAAAGTTGAGTAAGGTAACTGTAAGACATTAGATCAGTGTGTTCCTTACATTATGTTCGTTTTCACGTTTAAAGAATTCAAGATTTGATACATACATACATACTATGTATATCACAAAAAAACAAACAAAAGACAGTCTCAAGTACCACTATAAATTTTAATGCTAATCTTGAAACAAAGATTGCTCCTAGACAAACAAGATTGACTAGGCCTAGTTGCACTACTTCCACTTTTCCATGCGCGCCCTTGGCTTTAATCTACCTCCATCTTCGAAATCATCAATACACTGAAGTCACCTGTGGTACTTAGCGGATAGAGGACAATGAATGACACAACACCTCATGGTTTCCATGGTGCAGGAGGTGGTGGCGGAGTCGGAAACATTGGAGGAACAGCAGAGAAAAGAGTGTTTTTGTCTATTCCTAAGCTTTTATCACCCGACAACGCCACCAGCGCAGCTACTAAACCTGCATTGCCTGCAAGAGTTGGCTCTGTGTAGTTATAGTTGGTTCGGACATCATGGAAACCGTCGTGCTTGTCAGGACCAGAAACCATAGCTCCAACAAGCGTATGCGGGTTTGGCTTCGATGTGTCCCTCCATTTCCATCCTCCTTTACAGTTGTACTTAATCTTGTTCTTTGGTATAGAAGCCCCTCTATGGTGAACATGTTTTGGATAACGATTACCAAAACCTACAATATAGCTCATTTTCCGAGGATTCTTTCCAAGAATGTAATCAATCTAGAAAATCACCCAGAAAAGGTAAAAGGAAAATAATTAGTCCAGACACTTGATATTAGCTTCCATTATGCACAACTCAAAAGAGTATACTAGCACACACCTGGGTCTTCGCAAAATTTCGAAGAACATCAGTCGAAAAGAAATTGGGTCCGCAGTACCATCCAGGAGTATCAGCAGCATCGAGATAATCACTGTAAAGGGCAGCCAAAAATGCTGCATTGACAACATATTGGAGAGGCTGAGGCCTACCATGGTTTAATTGAATCAAGCCGCCTGGTGAAGAAGACATCATTATCCTCATTAGAATATTAGTTGGAAAACCTGTTGCGCAGAAAAAAGGTTGAAAGTCGGAGAATTATTTACCCCTCGTTCTATTAAAGCTGGAGAACATTGGCAGGTAGGAGCACATGATTATGCCTGTCTGGTTGTGAAATGTCCTTAAAATTTCTTCATACGGATAACCAGGACTCAGGAACAACCTCAATCGACTCAAAAGAACCTGAATACAAGACAAAACATTAAGTTACTTCGCTTCCACTCTTGAACATATATCAGAACTGACTTTCTTATAAATTCAGAACGAAGCAGTCAATGAAATAGTCCACATGACTACGACCTACAGCATGATCAAATTAAACATGAGGTGTTGAAAACAAGGGAACATTCTAAAGTTACACAATTAACGAGAATGGCTCGAGTTTTGAGTTGAAAAGCATTGTGAATAAAAACGATAAATTTCTTGAAAGTGCAGTAATACTTGAAAGCCGTTTGGATAAACTTTTCCACCGAAAGTTATGGTTGAACGAGAAGAAAATAAAGGTAAAATGAATTGAGCCTTTCCGCTAGAATCATCATGTCACCTCCGTTGTTCAGCAAGTTAGATAAGAAAACCAGTCTAAAAGATAAAAGTGCATATGAGAAGATTTCGATGGTAGAGCTGCTTGATTGGAACTGAACACAGAAGCTGACAATTGAAACTGGCCTTAGATGTGTTGAGTCAAAATTGAAGTAATGAAGCCAGAACAAAAAGAAATGTGATGCAGTCAATAAAGTGAGATTGATCAAAACACCATTAGCTTAATTAGGTGGCAGATATGTGGAAAAACGAAGAGGGAAGAAAAAAGGAATTACCTGAGCACCAGTAAGCTTGTTGTCCCAGCTGAGGACACCATAGTCAGGCCCTCCCCAGAAGGCGCCGGCATGTTTGGCAAGGCCGGGAGTGGTAGCCAGCTTCAGGTAAGAGGAATTCCCAGTGGCAAAGTACATCCAAGCCCCTCCCCAAACAAACTCATCCCAATAGCTAGTCGAATTGTAGAACGTAGCAGCCTCGTTGCCCGCACTGTACCTCCCTCTCTGCTTCCTCGAAAAGCCGTACAGCGTGGTGGCCCCGTGAACCAGTTTCTGCGAATACGCCCTGTTGTCCTTGAACACAATCGAGGCGGCCGCCAAGGCCGCCGCCATCTCCGCGGCGAGATCGGAGCAACTACTGCACATCGTGACGGGGCGGGGGTAATCGATGTCCTCGGGTCTCATCCAGCAGTAGTGGTCGTTGGGAGTGGTGCTCCCGTCGGAGGTGTCGCCGGAGCCAACCTGCGCGGCGAGGGTATTAATGGTGTCGGCGGTGCTGTTGAAGGTCTTGAGAAAGTAATCGCTTCCCCACTTGATGAGCTCCTTGACGTGAGCCAACTCTCCGGCAGCCTCGTACTTGGCGCTGTACTCGATGACGCTCCAACTGAGCATGGTCATGGCGAAGGCCTTGGGGAAGTGGAACTTGATAGCATCACCGGCGTCGTAGTAACCGCCTATCAGATCCTTGATCACACCCAACGAACCGTCAGACTTCTTCCCATCGTCCATGCACGAGTTCCCTCTCCACGAAACGTTGTTATGCCTCGGAAGCTTTCCCGCTACGCACAAAACAAGGAACCAAATCAACTAATCGATTAAATTAGAATTGCGATATAAACACATAAAAATGGTGAAATGAGTGGTTACATTTTTGGGCGTTGAAGAAGAGGAGGGCTTTGTGGAGAGCGAGAGTGTAGTTGTCGGGAGGGGCGGGCTTGTGGTGGTGGCGGGGGACGGTTTTGACGATGAGAGTGATTAAACCGGCGAGGACGGCGGAGACGGCGAGAGTGCCAAGTGTCCAGATGAAGATTTTGCGGCTGACGATGATGCAGCCCAGATCTACGTATTTCTTCTTCTTCTTTTTCTGTTCTCCGGCGCCGAGGAGCCAGCTCTGTTGAGTCTCGTCTAAGGCCGGGCGGTCCAACTCCTGGAGATTGCGGCTGCGCTCGTCGTCGGTGGCGGAGTCCGTGGCGTGGATCTCCAGCGGCCCTCCCCACGGATCCCTACCGTACATACTCATTTTGAAAACCAATCACCAATCAACAATCCCTAATCCCTAATCTAACAACGAAATGCAATGTTGTTAATGGAGAAATAGATTTGCAGTGAGTTCTTCTTTCTGTGTGCTGGGAGTGTCGGTAGTGGAGACACGTGACTGTGACGCGCCTTGTTCTTCTTCTTTCACATTCCTTTTATCTCTTTTTTTCTTCCCATATTAATGTTCGCGACAACCAGTCGCCAGCTCACTGTCACTAACCCCCTCTCTCTCATCCAACGGCCCTCTCTCTCTCTCTTCCACTCCTTTTTCTTCCTTAATATCCACCAACAATTAATAATTATTTTTCAGAAAAATCAACTTAAATAATTTCTGCAATTATTTAAATACGACAAAATTAGGAAAAGTGGGTACACTAAACAAACCAAAACAAAGCTGTACAGCACAACAACACTAATCTTGTTTTTCTTTTTCTTTTTTACTTATGATCATGTTTTGTGAATTTTGTCTCTTTAATTTTTTTACAAATTTGTCATTTTTTTATTTTAGTTATTTGCATATGTACTAATGTTATAGTTTTAATATTAACACTGGTGAAATTCAAACTAGTTAAGAATATAAAAATTTATAAATTAACCATTAACTATCCCTAGTCATTAAAATATTTCCTTCAAATATAAGGTGACAAATTAGCTGATAAACAAAAATTTACATAATGAAAATAGTATGGAAAATATATTTTTGGAAACTCCTTCATTAAATAAAAAAAGTAATAAATAAATCTAAAAAACAATTAATATTTTGACACATTTTTTTATTATATAGTATTGTTTAATCTTCTTTCTTAAAATAATAACGCGTTTCTTTAAAATTGGATAAGTTCTTTCCATCTTTTGCAATGGCAATGGGCCTATGTATCATGGCTTTTGGGCCGTCCAACTTGTGCCCACTTTCTGAATTTCCAATTTGCTTTCCGAATCTGTTTCTTTGAGAGTTCCACAATCATTCCCTCTTGGCGATTCTGCTCCCCTTGCTGATGATGCTTTCCCTCCTCTTCAAATAGAATCTTGTTCATCTCCTCGAATTCGCTCTATAAAACCAAGCAAATATATATGTTTATAAAACCAAGCAAATATATATGTTTAGATAGTGTGACAGTTAGACAAACTAGTAAATGGCATGTGAATATGTAGTTTGATGCTGTATTTTGTATATATGCAAGTGTTTGGTAATTAAGTACGAGTCTAAGTCCAAACATTAACTAGGAATGAAAAAGTTAAATAACATATAAGAAAAAAGATTCACAAATCCAATATTTTAAGGTTTTGGATTGAAGGTTGTATTATTTTCTTTGTAGGTTTGACTGAGTTCTTATTTTTGTGAGATCTCCCCAGTTTTATCCTTTTGTATTATCCAATAAAGTGGTATCAGAACCGACGAGTTCAGTTTAAATGTGTCATGTGCGTAAACAGCTCGAGTTCTCATTATCGTTAGATCTTCCCAGCTTTGCCATTATCCAAGTAGGAGTGTCGAGCTTTTGTGCTAAATAGGAAAAAATGCTAGAGAGAATTGATCAACACATTTAGAAACAAATTGTAAGAGGAATAAATTTAAGTAATTAGTTTGGAATTAGAAAAGGCAGTACCTCAAATTTAGCTCGTTAATGGGCATGGCGAGTTTGATTAGTGTGAGATTGTCTTTGTTGTCAGATTAACCAAATAGAAAATGGTCCCTGCAAGAATTTTCAGGACATCCCCACGTTCAAGTTTGTAGGATTTTTTCTGCCGTCGGGGTTCACCAATGCTCATTTTATAATTTTTTCAAAACTTCGAATAAGAAAAAAAAAATTATATTAAACATAACTTCTTTTAAAGTTTTCGTATGTTCATTTCTATAACAATTCTAGATCTAGACATATTTATGTAATTCGGGATTGCACCACTTCTATTATAAAAAAACAAATTTTGAAAGTTTTAAATTGATTTTTCTGCCAGACCTTATTCTTAGTGAGCGAAGAAGAATACATACTTGCGTTCTTCATTTCATACACTCGTCACTATTGACATAATTTAGCGTCAGGGTAAATTTATTATAGTATTTTGGTACCCAAACAACTAACCATATCAAATTTTTTAGCAGAAACATAGAACACAAGCATCATTTATAAGCTCGATTTGTTTATTCATAGAAGATATTAGGTAGAGCTCAGTTACTGTTACATGGTCCTATAAATAGTTATTCAGTACAACAATAAATAACATTCCTCTTAACGCTTAATTTCATTTAATGCAGTTCATGATTTAGATAATATAATTAGACCATAGTAAATTTATTTTACTAAGCCAACCATAAGAAATTAACTAAGCAGAAAGAAGAGATTTGAAGGACTCAAACAAAACACAAGCATCATATATATGTTCGATAAATGGACCCTTTCTTCCCTTACTCTCCTCCTTTTCATGTTCCTGAGTCTATGCATCCACGAAGTAGGATTCCCTCTGGTTCTTTATCAGCTTCTCAACATTCTCAACAGACCCAGAGAACGTAACCTCCAACACCTCTCTAGGCATCTCGCTCATCACATTGTCTTTCTCACCTTCAAATTTTCAATCACAATCACGCATTAGCAATTCTACATAAAACACCCCATCACCAAGTATTGTGTGGCATAAAACAAACAAGAGCGGTCTATTCAAATTGGTGATGATATATAATATAAATATATATATACCTGCAAGGAAGTTCCTCTGGTTGTTCTCAGCATTGATACCGAAAGCAATGAGATTCAGATTGGAGGTAGCGTTGATGGCAACTGGATAAACTGCTGGGATTACAAATACATCGTCTTCAGACAACTCAGCATTGTACCTCTCTAATTCCCAGCTTTCCTCCTGTTCCTCTTGCTGCTTCTGATGTTGTTCTCTTTGGCCAACAAGTTCAATTTTTGCTTCTCCTTCATTAACCACTAGTATCATTATGGCCTTAGAATTGTAGTTTGGCAGAAGAAGGCCTCCCTAAATTTGTTAAGAAAAAAAAGTCATTATTTAATTATAGTCTCAACTCAATACTAAGATTGTATAATTAAGACCACATTCCATATGGTTTTTCTTTGTATTACCTCATTGATATCCACAGAACTGAGGAACACGTCAAAGTCCTGGAGTTAGGGTTTTTCTCTGGGGTGATCTCATAGAACCTTCCAAATTTGTTGGAGTAGATGGGTTTACGGTTTCTCAGGTTGAATGGTTCATTTTGGGAGGAAAGGGCTTTCCTTGAACTAGTTTTGGCGTGTCTGCTCAGTTCCCG
>Ga0099824_1006381_pt1 | contig 16222 bp, 9 predicted proteins | sample SiratrowhiteBW_FD_76837 | JGI IMG/M metagenome (GOLD analysis project Ga0099824, IMG submission 76837) | Root nodule microbial communities of legume samples collected from California, USA - Siratro white BW | ecosystem: Host-associated > Plants > Roots > Nodule | place: USA: California...
TAAATAGACAATTCTTTGTATTGTTTAAATGTAAGAGAAATCAATAACAGAACAGATTCTCTCTCTTCTCATTTTCTCATATCTCTCTCTGTGAGTTCCATCTTTTGTGTGTTTGCTCTAACAAAATATACATTACGAAAAATAGGAAAAAATGTACGTAGGAGTGGTTGCAATCTGTATTATTGGAAATGGAAAGTAGAAGCAGGGATGGTGTCATTAGTGATAAAAAAGCGACAAAGAGATGCTTTTGATTGTCCTGAAAATATAAGTTAAATGAATAATATGGTGGCCATATTTTTTTGTATCTTGTATGGCTCTATATAGCAATTAGGGTGGCCACTTTTGAACCTAAAAAGTCAGGGTTGGTGTTGGACCAAGTTATTATGGATGTCACCCCTCCATGGAGACTCATCCATTTTCAACTCTGTAGACCACTCTTTTCCATCAAATGTGACATCTTCTTTCTTTTTTGAATACACCATTGTCCACTGCCACTTTTTGTAACCATTCACTACATATCCATCATACGTTTATGTTGGGGTCTCCATATGTTGCCACCAGTCTACCCATATTTGACTGTTTAAAATATCTCTGCAAAATAAATGAGATGAAAATATGGAATAACGAGGAATTTGGGATGAAGGAGGGACTTTCTTACAAGTGGAAGCACAGTTACTGATGCATGAGTCCTTTTTCTTCTTTTGAATGAACGTTAATGACTGTTGGACTAGGAAGTTTGAACATTCTGAAATTAGCATACAAGGAAATCAATCACCAGGGTATCATTGAGGATAATTGCTTTCACTTGGAATGTGATTATATGAACCCAACAACATTAAAATGAAGTAACACATTTTCTTTTAATGTTGAGTGGTATGGAAGATCATGGTCAGAGATTCTGAGATGTGGTGGAACTAAGTCTGTGATGATGAATGAAGAATTATATTTTACAATTTGTTGTGGTTAATCTTTATAAAAAAACACCGACCAATTAGTGGACAATTTCTACGTTGGATATGGGCCTCAAAGCCCACATTTATTGACTAAATTGGGCTCAATGTGTGGAGGGGGGAAGATGCCATATAATTCAAGAATGGCCCATATACTAATTCAGGATAAGTTGGACGTATATAGTACATTGGTCCTGTGAAGCCTTTCTACACTTTGAGTGAATAAAAATGTATGAATTTTCTTTTTGTTTTTATAACTTTCTTTCAAAATCTTTTTATGTAAAATAATAAAGTCGGGAGATAGATAAAGAGGTAGTTGAAACTGCTAAGCACCACCATCACAAACAATAGAAAAATATGAGTATTGAAAACTTCAAATAAATTTTCCGCTACGCGCTTCTGTATTATTGTTTAGCAATTATTTTTTATGTTGTTTGCATATGACGTTGATGCTATGCTGTTTGTTGTTTTTTTCTTTTTATTGTCGTGTTTATTGTCGTGTTTATTTTTAAGTTTTGATCTATTCATCTTGTATATAAACTCAAGTTTATTATTTCGTGTAACAGAAGATATAAATTAATTAAATTCCTTTTTTAGTTTTTTCCATGTATATGCTTTTGTTTATTTTTTCTTTTGTGTTCTTTGAACATTTTTTGCTTATTATTAGAAATAAAGTTGACTTTGTTGATGGAAGTGTTGTTGAAGATGTGAAAGGAGATACCTCTTTGCTTAGTATTTGGAGCTGCGATCCTGGGTTAATCTCTTTGATGAACTCTTAGAATGTTTCTTCTACGGCAAATCAGCGTGGCTTATGAGTTTTCCAAAATTTGGTGAGGGTTATGAATTTTATGATCCTATGCAGGTAAAACCTTCACCCAAATGTGTAGATTTTTTTTGCCAAAAACTGAAGGAAGGAGAAATTTATGACAGAGCATAAAGAAGATATACTAATCGTTTATAAATGCAATAGGAGAAGAGCTGAGGTGTTATAAATGAGTACACAAGTGACACTGCATTTAATACCTTTTCTCATTTATTTTAGCGCCTCTGTCTTTTTTTTTTTCTCTTATATTATGATTCTCATCTCTTTCATTTATATATTTTTTTTTATTTTTTATTCAAAATATTTACATATTAATTTAAAAAATTAATTATTAATTATCATGTTAAATTTTGAACTTGTTTATTTAATAATTAAAATTTTTAAATAATTTTAAAAATGATTAATTAACATATTAAGAGTTTCGGATTTACTACACAATTAAAATTTTCACTTATCTAATAATTTTATAAATTATTTATTATCATATTCAGTTTCAAAGTTAAATCATTAGAATTTTTACTAACATAATAATTTTAAAAATTTCGAATCATCAAGAGTCTTGAATTCAATTGGTAGTTAAAATTTAGTAATTTAAAAAATTATTAATTATCATATTAAATAACGAAATTAGTTGATAATTGAGTTTTTGTATTCATATAAGTTTGAAAATTTTGAATTATCAAGTTGAATGTTAAAATTTTCATTTATATAATAATTAAAAATTATTAATCATCATGTTCTATATCAGATTTGTTTTATAATTAGATCTTTCAATATAAAAATACTCATTAAAATAAAAAATAAGCTCTTGAATACAAATATTTTTTTCTTTAAAAATAATTAGTTAAAGAAAGTTTTAACTTTGTTTGATTATAGAAGAAAAAAAATACTTTTAAAAATTATATTAATCTTATACATTTAATTAAAGGTGATATCTTAAGGCAGGTGTCCTAAAATATTAATATATTTTCTACACGTAATTGAGGCTTGAATTCAATTTTAATTTCAAAAGTCGTCCTTTTTTCAATTTTTTTCAATAATTTTTCTTAATAAACTATATCAGAAAGGTAACAAGTTGGGCTCAAGGTGACTACCTCTTACTAGCTTTGAGGAAGCCATGACCTAGACAGATAACTATGGAAACTAAAAAAAGAAAAAAGAACTTAAGTGAGAAAAATTACAAATTTGAATTTATATACAATTACAGATAAATAATAAAAATTGCATTGATATACACTTTTTTTTTAAATCCTGGTATATTTCTATTGCAATATTTGTCATTTAAATATAATCTAATAAAACATATTTTTATGTGTAATATTAAGTAAATATAATCTAAATTACACTATGTCATTTGATCGAAAGCTATTTTCTACTCCTATTTTTCATTTTTATTTTAATTTAATGATTTTTAACAAGTTACTTATCTTAACTAAATAATAATAATCACATGAATATTTTGCATGACTTAGACCTGATCTTCTAGTTAATATATGAATAGAGATTATATCCTTGAAAAAAATAAAAAAATAAAAACATGATAAAAAGAGAGTCACCAAATATTCTTTATGCTTACAATAGATAGGTTTAGAAATCACTTTCCATTTTTTTTATCCTAGATAAAAGTAGAATTCATGACTAACCTCACCTTTACAGGTACTACTTCCTATATAATATATCAATAGGTTGAATTATTTATTTAATATTCTCCATAAAATTATTTAGTAAATTTTTTTAATTTATTTTCGTAAAACTAACTTTAAAATGATTTAGGTTGTATTTGACATTTTCTCTTTTTTTTTTTAACAGCCTTTTGACATTTTCTCTATTTGATGTTATAGTAATATTTCAATTTTCTTCCCTCCATCCTCCCACATTGGGAAGCACTCTTAGATAAATGGTAACAGGTAATAATTTATGATAACTTTTGTCCTATATCAATCTATAAAATTAGTAGGTGATGTGAGGATTGACCCTCATTTATACATTATATTTTCATACTATTTCTAATTTTTCTTTTATCACATCAAATATACTATAAATTCATAAATTTTTCTTTCATTAATTATGAATATTTTGAATGTAGATTAAACATTTTCCAAATTATAATGGACTCCCCAATTATTGGCCACATAGGTTGAATGAATCAAAGTTGGCGTTGGTGATCTTCCTCATTTGGTGGGAAGGGTACTGAGTCATTACCCAAAGATACGTTTGCCCTTAATGCTTTCCCATGTTACTCCCACTCTTCTCTTCATCACTTCATCTTTTTAGAAAATGAAGTTGGTGCAAAAACAGAGAACCAACGAACCACACTTATCTGCTTAAGCAAACCTGCATATTCTCTTCCCTTGTCTCTTCTTTCTGTCTTATTCACCTCTTTTACGTAAATAAATTAACTGCAAAATTCTTTATTATTTTATTCACTTTTTTTTGGCAATTGTGGTCAAAAGCCTGCAGGCCAATAATAATATCCAAATCCACTTGTTGTGTGGCTTATTATGCCAAAACTCCATTTCCACCTTAACAAGTGCTCCCTTAACTGCTCAGAATCGTTGAACACTCTGTAGTTTTATCCTCTTTCCCACTCATTCCTTTTCAAATAACCACGTTCTCACTATTTTCTTTTTCACCTTTTCTTTCTACCTACTAGTATATATCGTTCATTATAATCTTAATAACATAACAATGATTAAATGATACAAATTTGAATGTAAAATAGGTATAATAGAAAAGGATGCAAATATATTTATCCTACTTTAATACGCTGATAACAAAAACGTGAGACTTTTGACATTTAGATAACATAATTTAAAAATGAATTTTTATAAGTTTTCAAATAATTAAGAAACTTCCTGGATATCTTAGTCAATCTGTTGAACTTAATTTATTTTGTCATCTATATCTCTTAGTAGGCATATTTTTGAAAAAAAAAAATATTTAAGGAGGCATGCACCACTAAAAGTGGAGTACAAGGATTTCCATTAAGATAATCTAAGGCCTGAGTTGACCGTTTCCCTCTTCAGTCCAGAATAAAATTAAAAACAATTTCAAACTTGCAAATGGTTGCGCGTTAGAAGCAAATTGTTCAAAGTAACTCTTTATACACGCATAATCACGATGTTATTGCTTCTTTAAGAAAGAAGGAATAATAATAATAGAAATTTATCTTTCTCTTAAGCATCCCTTTTTCTTACTTTATTTATATTACTTTACTTTATATATAAATTAAATTTAAATTTGAAAAATTTTACATATTTTTACTTTATTTTCTAAAGAAAAGTTCGTCTAAACATATATATTCTAAGTTAAATTATAGGATAAAATATATTTTTCTATATCACCAAAATATAAAAAACTTAATTTTTCTTTCTTTTAAAAATTGTCTTTTTTTCTATTTGCAAATAGCACTTATCATTATTCCATATGATTGATAAGAGCGAAATCAGTCCTTTTGCCATCAAAATTTTGTTCTGATAAGTCCCTCTTCACATCCATAAAAAGCCTTGTTCCTTGCTGCTACACTTCAACAGGGACTAACCAAACTGTGACAAAATGACATCTTCATTCTCTCACATTCTTCCCTTCTTCTCCACCTTATTACTTTTCTCTTTTGCTCTTCTCTTCTCTGCACCTTTTGGAGCTGAAGCATGGTTCAAGCCCAACATACCCATCTCTTCTCTCATCACAAAAACTCTTTTTGACTCTTTTTTCCTACACAAAGATGACACTGCATGCCCTGCAAAAGACTTCTACACCTACGACTCCTTCATTCATGCATCAAAATCCTTCCCTGCATTTGGTACCACTGGTTGTTTAGCCACGCGCAAGCGTGAGATTGCTGCGTTTCTCGCTCAGATTTCCCATGAAACCACCGGTGGGTGGGCCACTGCACCTGATGGCCCATTTGCCTGGGGCTTGTGCTTCAAGGAGGAAATTAGTCCTCAGACTAACTACTGTGATTCTACTAACACCCAATGGCCTTGCTTCCCCGGAAAAAGTTACAAAGGAAGAGGACCAATTCAACTTTCATGGTGTGATCATTGTTTATTTGGTTTACTACTAATTTTTCTGTATTCAAAATCATGCTATTAGGTTAAGTATATTAAAGGAAAGGTTTAACGTCTGTCATAATCTTGCTGGAGTAAAACATGATCATCTCTTGTGGCAAAAAGTTTCACCCCTCATACCATATAATATCTAGAGAGAAACTTATACTTACAATTATTAATGTTACTTTATGTATAAAAGAAGAAGTTGAGTTATCTAACAAGTAGGGTTAAATTATGTGCAGGAACTACAACTATGGACCAGCAGGGAAAGCGTTGGGATTTGATGGGCTGAAGAATCCGGAGATTGTGGCGAACAATTCTGTGATAGCCTTCAAAACTGGTCTGTGGTTTTGGATGACTGAGCAAAAGCCAAAACCTTCTTGCCACGACGTGATGGTTGGGAAATACGTGCCTACAGAAGCTGACATAGCAGCGAATCGAACATCTGGTTATGGCTTGGTCACTAACATAATCAATGGTAGACTGGAATGTGGGATTCCTGGTGATGCAAGAGTCAATGATCGTATTGGTTTTTTCCAACGATATACAAAGTTGCTCAACGTGGACACTGGACCTAACTTGGATTGTGCAGATCAGGAACCCTTCTAACTCTTACGTTATGTTTTATTTCTTCTGTATTATTTTGTTTTTCTCTTGCAAGAATTTAATAGTGTATTGAAAGAAAGCTTATACTACCTCCTTCACGTGATTTTCCTGATGCACTCTATCAGAAGTTGACAAACAAAGTTTTATGTTCTTCTTGATCGTTTAGTGCCAATTTTGATTCTGAGACATGATTTTATATATTTTATGCACAAGAGGGAGAGAGAGTTCAATAAATAAATATAAAGAATGAACTAACCAAACAAAGAAACTGGGATAAAATAAGAAATTGGAACTGATGATGCCGTTCTTCTTAATTTATTTCTCCATCTTATTTGTTGAATTGATTATTTCAATTATTTGGACTTGTTCGGCCACTACTTTATGTTTTATTTATTTATCTTACTTTTAATCTCCTATAGTTTTTAATTTACAAATTTTATGTACATTTAGTCTTCTTATTTTTAAATTTAGACACTTTTTAACATTTCCATCACTTACCATCTATTGTTTAAATGTTGACTCTTATTTTCTAACTTCTGGATGAATGGGTTGCGTCCATATGGCCTGTCACAATGTTAAGTTGAACAGAATAAGTGACTTTGATGACCTATCTCCAAATTAAAGGAATTATAGCAAATAGAAGAATTCCTGAGTTGTAGAAATCCCAAATTTTCTTTCTGACTTTTATTTAGGAAACTCTAAAGGCACCACCATAATTGCGGACTCAGCCATTCTAAAAGTATCTTGAAAAGTCAACGGAATTATCAGCATCCATTATCTAATTTTATTTTAATGTTTTCACTCAAATTTGGAAAAGAAATGAAAGAGGATTGTCTCATGGTTTGGAAAAAGGAGACTTGGGAAAAGAAGGTGACAGCTGGCTTGCTAAATGACAATGTTTTTTTATGCTTTATGATTTTATAGTTTTTTAATAAGAATTTGTTCCTTTTTATCTGTTATTTTAAAAAGTGTAAGGTAGTATGTATATTTTTTAATTATAAGTTTATTTTCCTTTTTATTATATATTGAAAACCATTTTAATATTAAATGGAGAGAGAAAATGAAAATTGATATAATAGGTAACTCATTTAAATTATATTAAAAATAAATTAACTAATATTGTTCTTAGCTTTTGGTAAAAAATCCTTAAATGGCTATAATATAGGAAAATATGGAATATTAAATAGCAAGTAGCCCTTAACCTCTTTTGACATGTTAAATACACTAGAATCAACATTAGAGCATCTCAATGAATCTTAAATAGTTAGGATATTAAATATAATACTTATATGGTAAGGGTCTTAAATTTAAAATTGTCTTGGGTATTCCTAATAAAAAATAATTTTAATTATATAATTAAATTAATTTTTTAATGTATAAAAAATTGAAGTGCAAATAAAATATTATAGAAGTATAATTTTCACAAGACTCACTGAATAAAACTTATAAGAGAATCTTAAAAATGATATAATATGATAATATAAATTTTGGATCAATTGAAGCCGTACAAGAATGTTCTATATTTGAATTGGAGATCCTCTTAGTGGTTGTTTTGGTGAATCTAAAGTAACTAGAAACTTAACATAATTAACTTCATCTTTTAATTTTCGTATATCCATTTTTTAGATATAAAAGATAACGGTTTATTCAAAGTAATTTTAACTCCAATAGAAATTATATATCCACATTTCACTTAACCTAACAAGAAACAAAACATTCACCATATGAACATGCTATTTAAATATATGAGCTATATGTAGCTAAAAATTCTCTTGTTTTTATATGCAGTATAGAATAGGGCCAAAATTTGTGCCTATTCCCTTTTACAGTTTTTATTAATAAATTGATTGACAAAAAATTGGCTTGTTATGCATTGAATTGACATCCCTCTTTCAATCAATTCTTCTTGGTGCAAAATAATTATCTAATTTTTGTTTCCAATTCGAACCTAGTTAATCACTCATAAATGTGATTTGAAAGTTAGGTCTACAAGATTGAGGCGCATGCAGAGTATACAAGGAATAAGGAAAAATGATCACTATAGACTCAGCACTGTAAATATATACTGAGTGAAAGATAATAAGAAAAAAAGATACAAAGAAATATTAATGGGCAACAAGATGAAGAAAGAGGTATTAGTATTGTATATGGCACTCTTTTACTTTTTGGAATCCTATGATCCATATCCAGAAATTTCCAACACTTTTTTGTTAAATCTGCAGTATAATAGTTTTAATAATATTAAGTGTTCAATGCTTTTGTGATCTCAGACTACTTGTTCTGCTCTGCCTCGCAATTTAACATTACTCTATTTGCAGGCAAAAACCAGAAAGACTCTGGCATAGTGCATAGTTTCATTTATCCAACATATTAATATTATTATTTTTTCTATTTGTCTCTGTCTTAAAAATTAAGGAAAAGTTAAGTCGGAAAAGGAAAATGCTACTGGTTAATTAGAAGTTGAGTTGTAGAAAGAAAAACAAAAGTAGTAGCCCAGAAGGGATTAGAATATACAACGCTATTCTTTTCCATTATCTTCAAAGAAAGAGCAGAGTGAGCTATGCATATACATCTATCTGTGCATACTTCACTAAGTAAAGTAAGATTTTCTAAACTGATCAGCGACCACAGTAGAGTCTCACTCTAGAGGACAAAATTGGAAATCTGTGGTACTGTGTGCACACTTAACACCCAAATGTGTCCACCCTTGTGATCTTCAATCTCTTCACTGTGGATAAGAACATCCTACGCCATCCAAAGAACAACCACATTAATACACACAATGAAACATTTAACACATTTGCTTCTCAGAGACAAAAAGGAATCAATCAACTTACTCCCATGGAACATCTCCAACCATGACCAAATCCCCTTCTTCATCTTCGTATGTTAGTACATGGCATCTCTCAGGTTGCACTCCATTCATCTCTGTCCCCCCTGTTAACAAGCCACAATATTAATGCACTCTTTTCGACACATTCTTATAAACTTAAAATTAAAAAGGATCATTTATAACAATGAACTAAAAATGAAAGAAATTGAATTGATAAAGGGCAACAGACTTACAAAGAATGGTAGTGTCGAACATGTGTTCAAGAGTCTTCACTAACTCATAATAGCCTGAATGAGCAAGTATATTGAGCTTCCTTCCTATTGGAATGCCTTCCATGTAGACCTTCACAAACAAGCTGCTATGATCGTTGCAATCATTCACTTCAGCAGCTTGCGAAATGTTCACTAGAGGGTGGTGTGGTTGTTGCCAATGCCCCCTGCATCATCAAATCAACACACATGATATGACTGATCTTCAACATGATTTGAGGATACGTAAGTAGTAGCATAACACAAACCTTGCAATAGAAGAGCCAACATGATGAGTGGTGGAAATGCCGAGTCCAAGGCTAAGATCAGTGGGGAGTTCTTGTGTGAGAGAGGATGCAGTTGAAATGAAAAGGTGGTGGTGGTTGTTGCTGCTGCTGATTGAGGAGGAAGAAGAGCTAGAGTGTTTTCCCATTGTGGTATTAAGGAAGTAACAAACAAGATGATGATGATGACAGAGCAAGCCGCCACCTTAAGGGCTTAAATAAACGAAGAAAGAGATGATGGTCCTATTCGTAGAATCAAGACTTTCTCTGCATCAGAGCCACTTCCCACCCCACTTTTTCTTTTTTCCATGTAATTGCTTGCTAGACCTCAAATGTTGTCATGGTAGCCGACAGCTACACGTGTCAATAACAAAACTCCAACTTGGCTTCTTTCCAATGACGTGTGTTTATTCCATTCAATTTTTCATTATTTTGCTTCAACCCTCTTATAGTTATAACCTCAATTAGTAGTACAAATTTTTACAGACATAGGAGTTATTAAAAATTTAAAAACATTAATTAAAAGGTTAAAAACAAAGTTAATCATGATTTAAATTAAGAATATAGTAGTAGTGAGTATTAGAGGGAATGAACATGGAGTGATGGGGTGGACAAGAGAACATCGATATCTGAAACCTTGTACATACATGTAATATCCAATAATCAATGTTCAATGGATATAATCATCGTGTTGCGCATGAGTGACCTTGATTGGAGAGACAAAATATATAAAGGCATTGGAACTGGTGATGCTACATAAACTGCTGTGTGTTCAGAAACATATTGATGTAGGTTCCTTGAAAGGTTCTGTGAACAGCAGAAAAACCATCAACCACACCACAACATACTTATGAAGAGAAGTTGTGCGCATTTATTACCGCTAACTTACTACCAGACAACCTTCCTCTCTTTTCCTTTTCAACCATTCAACTACACAACAAACAACCTTATTGCTATTACCATTTTTTTTTATAAAAAAAAAAAAGTTCTATCATCTTTTTAAATAATTCTAAATATTTATTTAATATTTCTCTTCAATTATTTATTTCAAATTACTTCTTAATATTATCCTTTTACTGTCCTTAGAGGATGAATAATTTCTATGATAAACACTTATTTATAATAATTAACGTTCCCTTACACGTTGTTATTTTTTTTAGAAATTTCTATGTGCATTTTCACAAGGTTCTTTTTAAATTATCCATTGTACTAATTATTTTATTTTGAATTACTTAGACAATATTTTATAGCCAATAAACAATAAAAGATAAAATTAAAGAGCTAAATTCTTTATGAAAGATGAAAAAAAAAATATTGACCTACTTTAATTAATTGAATAAAAAGTAATAATTGCATAAGAGTGATATGATGGGCCTTAATAATTTAACCATAATATTGAAAATAATACAAAATACTCTTTGGTCTATTAGTTTCAGTTTTAAAAAATATTTAAATTGAATAATGCTTTCAGCTTGTAATAAAATATTTTTCTATTTTATTCTTAATTTGCAGCATATAAATATAACCTACTTATTAAAATGGTAAAATTGTTTTAGTGAAATTATTTCAATAAATAATATATTTATTCAAATTTTTATCTTCTGTAAATTAATTTTAAATTATATTCAATTTAACACACGATCCACTAATAATAAATTATGATGTTATTAACTAAATTAACCAACTTTCTAAGTATATTTTATTTAAAAAATATATAAAAATAAACTTATTATATCTAATAAAATTTCTTAAAGTCATTCATTTTGACATCATACATCTAAATTTTCATCCCCCAAATAAAAATAATCTTTGTACAAAGTCGTACATCTCTATCATTTTTACAAATAAATATATATATATATATATATATATATTTATTTATTTGACATTGAATAATGTTATTTTATTCCGTAATGATTATTTGATTAGTTTTTCTTTTTTATTTTCTTAACTGATATTTAAATTAAATTTCTTCTGTTATTACAAGACATAATAAAATAGTAAAGTAGTGTTTTACCTCTGAAAATTTTCAAAAGTAAAATTTAAAAACAAATGCTTCTATACTTAAATTTATGTTCTAATACTATGTCAGTCTAAATGAATTAGACTTATAGCCAATAAGAAACAAATTTAATTCAAATTTTGACAGTAAAAAAAATATAATTTAGTCATCATCAAACATAAAATGGGTGTTCTAAGCAAGGTTTATAGTCAGCAAATTCAAGGGTCACCTGGACTAATTGTACTCCTGATATTTAAGATCTCTATTGCTATCCTGAGGTTGCAATTTTTCTTTGTTTTTCTTAATCTACTATTAATCTTAATCTTATAACAGAAGGAGTCTGGAAATAGAAATTTAAAATAGTTTACAAAATTTGAAGTTTAAACCATACTTGTTGTGTTTGGGAAAAGAAATTCTGAAATGGTAGACATGAGTATAAATTGGAGGAAAGAAGCAATGAACAGGGGAGGGAGCACAGTGACACTGGGAAAAAAATATGTTATCAATGGGAGGGAGCAAACAATAACAGAAAGAATCAGAATTGTGGAACAACGTGACAAGTGTGAATCTCCTAATCACTCTTTAAAATCCTCAAATCATAATGCGCTCCGGTCTCGGGGACACAAAATCAACCTTATTTTTGTTTTCTTTAACCAAACCACAATTCTTTCTATTCTTTCCTATTATTCTTCGTTTCTTCTCCATTCAACACCTCACACCCACGTGTCCAAACACAGTTTTTTTTTCCTTCTCGCAATTCATAGTTTTCCATGTTTCTTCACAAACACAAGGAGGGAACAGCAATTAAGAACGAACAAACAAAATAAAGAGGGAACAACACCTCGTATGCTTGGATCTAAAGAAACGGCCAGTGCTAGCTAATAAATAATCAAACAGAAAAAGAAAAACATAGTATTCAGAATCTTTTAACACATCTATTAAAAATGAAAATAATAGGTTTAACATAAGTAAAAAGAATGAAAAAGAAAAGGTAAAATGTTCCCCGCCACCCCAACCATAACTCTTAAGGTTGCTTTCATTAGCCATCAAATTGTCATTTGGTCTCCAACACTGTATTTGCGTTGAACCTTAGAAAATAAAGCAGCGTGTAACCTACATTCCCCTTTTCTTCACTAGCCTTGGTTAATGTCTCACCATACTATCCCCACATTGTCAAATTTCCTTTCAAAGTTCTTCTTCTATTCTACCACTTCTTTTTTCTTTAAATTTCTTTAAGCGTCTCCCTGTTCTTTGTTAATTACCCTTAAAATTTCCTTAGAAATATTGTGAAATGTATATGTAAATTGTTTTTTTTTTTATCAGCAATGTATAGATAAATTGATATGTTTAATTTAAGCAAAAGTCTTTATTTGAGTTCATAAAAATTTGATAGTTTTAACTAGAAAATATTGTTTGACTAAAACTAACTCAAGTTCTTCTCCAATTCTCTCACTCACTTTTGTGATATTGCACAAGTTATATGCATTATATATTAAAAAAAGTAATAATTACAACAATGTGATTCGCCTTAGATAATATTTTTGTCAGGTCATCTTTTTGACATATTCAATTCTTAACATTTTGATAGAAATAATTTTTTGGAAAAGTTTCCAAAATTTAATGATTTTAAACTCTTGATTATTTTTTTTTTGTTTTTTGTTTTTGATAGAAATAATTTGTTGGAAAAGTTTCTAAAATTTAATGATTTTAAACTCTTGATTTTTTTTTTGTTTTTTGTTTTACTATGTTTATGACAATTCCTAGTTGTTATTTTTCATTTTCTTTATGTAGTAAAAGCTTGATAATTGTTCCTTCATAAGAATTCACTGTCAACCTTCCTTGCCTTTCTATTGTGAAGGAAGATTGTGTATTTAGATAAATGAAAATGAAATTGATGCAATTATAAAAAAATGTATATCTGTTTATATTCTGATGTTGGTTTATGACTAGAAAATTTCCTTCTTCAAATGAATGAAGAGATTTTTTTCATAGCATTTCTATTTTATTACAAAAAAAAATATGATATTACATAAACCAACATGATACATATTTGGATTAAATATGTTTATATTCTGATGTTGGATTTTCTTCAAATGATAATATAAAAGTAAATTAATGAAAAATATGATACATATTTGGATTAAATATGTTTTTAATTTCTAAAGTATATTTTTTATTCTTAATAAATTTGTTAACCTTTTTCTTTCTGATTTCTTTTACTTATGTTATTACATTGACTTGGAAAAATATGTGAAACTTTAATTTAGAAAATAAAATAAAATTTTAAAAAATTAAAGACCAGTTAAAAAGTAAAAAATTAAGAGACACTGTACAAAAGTAAAAACTACTTTTAGAGACAAATTGAGATTTTTTTTTCCTTTTAATAAATTTAATATGACGGCTCTATATTTCATACTGAGTTTTAAATTGACAAATAATAAAGAAATATAAAAATATTAAATATATTTTAAAAATCAAAATCATATTTAAATTTACACATTTTTAAGACGTTAAAATCATCTCACTGTATTAATTTTATAAAGCTCGTCACTAAACTATGATAATTTTGACGAAATTACGAATTTATTTTTTAATGACATGCTTCATCATTCCTTTCTATAAAGAAAATAGTTGCATCTTCTCTCTTCCAAAGATGGACTCATATTCTGATGTATTAATTTATGAAAGAAAATTATACTCTTATTTTATTATAAAATAAAAACTCTCTATTATCTATTTAAGTAGATATGTTTATAAAATAAAAACTACTAAGGCTGAACTTCATATCTGTTTCTCTTTCGAAATTTTTGGGCCCAGGCAAAGGGGAATAATACCTTTGCCAACTAACATTCAAGCAAGCCCATAATTTCTTTTGTAATTGATCAATTGATCCATCAAGAACTACCAAACTCTTGAATACACTCATTTTTTATTTATTTGAATATCTTTTTATATTCCAGTGCAGCTAAAGAAATATAAAAATAAAATTACAATTAAACATAAACTTCATATGATGCTTGTTATTTTTCGTTTGGTTGAGTTTAGAGTATCATCTGATCAAAAATCAAAAACTATTATTTTTTATATATTAAAATTTATTTAAAGGAAGTTGTCATCTTTTAACATATTTTATTTTTATTTGATCACGTCCTTAGAAATTAAAAAACAAACTCATTCTATACTTGTCTGCATCGTATACTTGATTTTGCACTTAATAAAAAGAACTTACTTCAATTAGTTGTTTAACTTTTTCTAAGTCTGAATTTTATCTATAGTGTGTGATAGAAAAACACTAAAATTTAATAATTCGATTGTTCGAATTTTTATTCAAAGTTTGTTTTTCAATGAGGGTCTTTGTTGTAAAGTTTTTTTTTTTATCTTTTCAAATTTTTATAGTTTTACGATAAAATAATTACATTTTGTATTAATATCACTTAAATTGCTTATTTTTCTTAAGACTTGAGTTTTGAGAACTTTGAAAAAGACATCTCTACTAATGATTGACTTCTAAGTCTTCTAAGTTGTAAAATTTATAATTTTTTATATGAAACTATAATCAATAAAGTATGAAACTATAATCAATAGAGATACATCTCGTGTTTGATTTTTCAAGTTTTGTTTTTTTTTTATATTGGAATTTAAACATAATAAACTCATAAAAAAAATTAAGATGATTCAATAAAGATTTTTTTCCATTTCATATTTCAAATGATGTTATTTTTCAATTCACTCTTTCTAAGTATCTATTCAACAAGGAATTTGTTGTATTAATGGCTTTTTGCAAAAAAAAAATTAAGCATTTATTTCTCAAATAACATAATTTTTTCGGGATGATTCATTGAATATTTTCTTTTACTCCATGCTTCAAAGATATCATGTTTCAATCAACTTTGATAGACATCTATTGAACTAAGTAGATTTTTATATTAATGTCCTCTTGTCAAAACTCTTTTAAGTATTTATATCTCAAACAACATGAATTTTTTCCAGTTTTATCATAGTTGATTCTTCACGTGCGTCATTTTGTGAATGTATATAACTAATAGTCAGTTGCTAGTATACTCCTTCATTTTTATAAAACTTTTTGAATTTATTGAAAACTTACCCTTTTTCCTTGTCACTTTTTCAGTTTTGTATGAACCTGTCACATTCTTTATGATTAAGCATCTTAAACAACTTAAATGTGTCAAATATTTTTTTATAAAATAAATTCTTGTAGTGTGATTGTTATAGTTATAGTTGTTTTTTAGAAAATATATTTTACATGCCTACACAATGTAACATTTATCTTGCATTTTCTTTACTTAAAACTTTGTTTTTAAGTAAAATATTATGATAATATAATTTTTAATAAGGAACATATTTAATATTTTATCTCTCTAATTATATATATATATATATATATATATATATATAAATATAGA
>Ga0099824_1006384_pt1 | contig 16218 bp, 19 predicted proteins | sample SiratrowhiteBW_FD_76837 | JGI IMG/M metagenome (GOLD analysis project Ga0099824, IMG submission 76837) | Root nodule microbial communities of legume samples collected from California, USA - Siratro white BW | ecosystem: Host-associated > Plants > Roots > Nodule | place: USA: California...
TGACGATGACAAGAAGGAGAAGTACTCATCATGTCAACACTGCAAGAAAACTAATCATCCACATTGGAAATGTTGGTGGAGACCAGATGTGGTGTGTAGTTCTTGCAATCAAAAGGGTCATATAGAGAAGGTATGCAAAAGAAAGCAACAAGAGGTGCAAATTGCTCAAGAGACTGTGACGAGGAGGAGCTTCTTTTTGTGGCGACTTGCTTTGCTAGTGACATCACTAATGAAACATGGTTGATTGATAGTGGATGCACTCATCACATAACACACGATAAAGACATGTTTGTAAAGCTTGACAAAACCCACTCTTTGAAAGTCAAAATTGGGAATGGAGACTATATTGAGGTCAAAGGCATAGGTGATATTGCCAGTGATGCTGGCTCAGGTACAAAAGTAATCTCTGATGTTCTATATGTTGCTGAAATTAATCAAAATCTGCTAAGTGTTGGGCAATTTTTAGAGAAAGGTTATGTTGTGTTCAAAGATAAAACTTGTGAAGTCTTTGATACAACTAGCATTAAATTGATGTCAATAAAGATGAAGGGCAAAAGCTTCTCGGTAAACTTGCAAAAAGATCTTGCTTACTCTTTTATAGTTAATTCGGGACAGATTGAGCATAAAAGGAAGCAGTCTAGGCAATCTAGGAAGCCTGCAGTAGAAAATCATGGGAAGCCAGTAGTGAAAAATCATGGATTGGATTCTCTGATGATGTTAAAGTTTCTAAAGAATTGATTGTGAAAAAGATTAAAGACCTTGATGTTGTTCCAAAAATAACTGAGCAAGAAGGTTCTGATGAAAATGTGGATAATCATCCTGTGAGAGGTAATAGATCCCTCTCTAACATATATCAAAGATGTAATATGGATGTTATTAAACCTGAGGACCATGAGGAAGCTCTTAATCACCTAAAGTGGAAAAAAGATGAAGAGGAGGAGTTATATATGATTAAGAAGAGCAACACTCTTGTTGACATACCTCCAAATAGAAAGGTAATTGTTGTATATGATGGTTCAATTAACAAAAATAAAGCAAAGTTTGTTGGGTATTTTGATATTGATTGGGGTGGTTCCTTGGAAGATATGAAGAGTACTTCAGGATATTACAAAAACTTAAAACCATTTGTTTACCAAGCCATTACTAGTCAGCCAGTTTGAATTCATAAGAAAGAATATTGGAGTTTACAGTTCCAAAATCAAGGAGGAGTGTTGGGAATTTACTTTTGAAACTGCACATTGATTTGGTTTCGTTTCTGAATATGTCTTTAATTAGAATATTTGTTCTTAATTGTTAGAATATTCACTCTTAATTATTTCGTAGACGTTAAGATTTTAATTTGTAGGAGTTATTTCAGTCAGATATTTTTCTTTTCTGCAAGCATTATAAATGTAAGCTATTGATGCCTCAGAAAAAAAAGCCAATAACAATATTTTCTCTTCATACATATCTCCTCCTATTCCCAAAACACAACATAAGGGTCCATCAATTGTCGGTCTCATCACAAATATGTTATGCAAGTATTATTCTCTCTATTAAAATTGTCTTTGAATTTTGAATTTTCTCTTATGTTAGATAAAACCTCTTTGTTTAGCATTTGTTAGACTAAAAACGTCAGAAGAAACCATAGACTCATTTGTCTTACAGGATTTGTAAAAAGAAAAGTGAGATAAATACTCATATTTATTTTTGTTCTTCAAATTTATTAGATGAAGCTTCAATTTATTAAGTTCCTAAATTTGTTAGACAAAACCTTTAACTATTAAGTTAGATAGAATTTCTGATGAGATTTTATAGTCTATCCTTAAAAGGTATAAAATCATTTAAACTATCCAATTAAAGAATTAAACATTTTCATTGAAAGGATAGTATTTTTATATTTTTTCATTGAAAAGATAGTATTTTTATAATTTTTGAAATGTTACAGGATAAATCAATGGAATGAATAGTATGTTTTAGGATTTATGAGAAGAATTAGATGCAATTAAACTAGAGACATGTAACGTGTGATGAGCCACACATCATACGTTGGACATGTTATATGTCATTAAGAAAACGTGTCATATCTATATGAGAGATTACCAGGTTTAGCGAGTTTGGGTTTTTATTTATTTATGTTTGTTTGTTACACATACCAAGAAATTGTCATTTATGATACCTTCATAAGATGTCATTTATGTTACCTTCAATCTATATTTTATAGATCTAGATTTACAAGTATATATTTACATAATATATGATAAAACGTTACATTAAAACGCGTTAGCCTTTGAATTATACCCATCAATATTTACATCAGCTATAGATAATTTTTTATATGAAATAATATTAATATTAAAATTATAAAAAGGGATAAGATAAAATATTATATTAAAATTATAATTTTTAAATAAATATTTAAATAATCTGTGAATGGAATTATACGTAAAAAATGTATTAAAATCACCCACTATATATTTATCCATACACACAAAAACAGTAGAAAAAAAGCCAACTTGACAGAAGTACATAAAAATTATAACTGATTTAAGATAATTCGATTAGTTAAAATTTATTTCTTTCATCATAAAAATATTTCTTATTTTATATATTTAAATTCTCAATTAAATTTTCAATTAAACTTAAGACATTAGTAAATTTCAAAAGACAAATTGAATTGAAATGAATTTTAATTTTTGACTAAATTATATATTTTATCATTTAATTATCAATAAATTTTTACTAATAGATTTAATTACAAGGTAATAGCTTATATCTTTTTAGAAACTGTTCACGATCTAAAATCAAAAAATTATTATCATTTTAAAAGATTTTGTTATCTAGTTTACCCGAATTATTATTAAAATTTTCAATCTTTATATATTTCATTGAATTGTTACAAGTTTTAACAAGTATTACATAAAAAAAATATATAAAAATGTTATTTTAACTTTATTTTATTTGTTTACAAATTTTTATAACACGTTATTTCTTTATTAGAAATTTAATGAATTGATTAAAATGTTCAAGATTTTAATAATATAACACATAAAAACATCTACGATAAACTTTACGGATAATACTAACAGTTAAATTGGAATTATACTAATTAATATATATATATATTAATTAAGGTTTTGTATCCCATTTAAAACCATAAAACTGAATATATTGAAGTCGGTTCTCTAGATAAGTCAAAAATCAAGTACAAAAGTACAATACAATATCCTATCTTAAAGAAATTAAATGATAATTGACAAAGTATATGGATCAACAAAATATATAAATAACAAATAAATAAAGAAGTAAGAGAATAGTCATATGGTATTGGGCCTAAGTAAAAATGATAAGTTTAGGTGAATAGTTAAAAGGTCTAATAATAAATTTTTATAAATAAGAGAGAGTCCGGTAAAGGTAAGGTTAGTGTCACTTTATACTTTCTTTTTTTAAAAATATGTTGACTTGAGCGTCAGACTATCTTTGCAGGTCCTCCCCCCAATTGAGTAGTAAGAGTCGAGAAGAGTCAAATGCAGATCGAGAAGGAGAAGCCCTAGAGTTGAGTAGAAGATCATATAATAAGAAGCTAACCTAGAAGGAAGAAGTCGGTCTCACATCTAATCAATCCCCCACTAAGTGTTTTCAAGAATATTTTGGCAGGCAGATTTAGCAAAATTTATAAGGTCATTATGAGATTGAAAATGAGAAAATTTCTCCCTAACCTTATAGTACACCCATTCATACCCTGACCTCAGAGGCAACTTTTTTCGCTTCTCGATTTCAGCCACTATGACGTTTGAAAGAGGAGAAGTGACCTCTACTGAATCTTGACCTGAACTCGACGAAGTAAGACCAAGAGTTTTATTCACAGACTCTTCGTTGTACGAACCCGAAAACTCTTCAAAACTCGAAGTACTCAACATCGAAACCGAGAATAAAGGGATAGAAAATACCTAATGAGGTGGAAGACGACCATAACGAGTAGTTTTTCTCTGACAAGAGGAGAATGAAAGTGGTGCCCCATGACTGAAAGCGACGCTATTTATAGGTGTTGAAAGGAGAAACCCTAAACTCACTATTTCGAATCTGAACCATCCGATTAAAGCGCATCCAACAACTGATAACAACGACTTCGCTGATATGACTTCTCTTACATGCCATGAATGCTGAAAACGAGTTAAATAAATTCAAAATAAAGGCTTTTCGCATAATTTGATATGACTTTTTAAAGTCACCTCTCACCTACTCGAGCCTAAGGGGCCTCTGTATTCCCATCCAAGATTAAGGCAATAAAACTGAGTACCTTGAAGTCGGTTCTCCAAACATAAGACAAGCCCAAAACTGAGTATAGAGAACTGAAATACTAGACCCTGTCTTAGAGAAGTTAGGGTTAAATGGTAATTGACAAAGTATATTATTAGAAAATAGATGAGAGAACACAAGTCCTTAGAAAGTGGAGAAGAAAACACATAGCAAATGACTTGCATACAAATGGATGGAGTAACTCTATTTATAGGACTCATGGGAACATCTAGGTTCTAACTTTCCAACTACCCTATTAATGTATACTTCCCCAACTACCCTATCAATGTGGACTTTCCCAACTACCCTAGAACATTCTCGGAGAATATGGTTGAGCTTGGGCCTCTTCTTTTTTTGTTAGGGCTTGGGCCTCTTCTTGCTTTGTTAGCCCCCCACAAGATGGAGGGTCAAATAAGTTTACCAATCCCAACTTGGATAGGAGAGTACAAAAAAGTTGTGGAGGAAGAGCTTTAGTAAAAATGTCAGCCAATTGATTGGAAGATGAGACTGGAAGTAAGTGCATCAGGCCAGCTTGAGACTTTTCTCGAACCAAATGACAATCAATATCCAAATGTTTGGTTCGTTCATGAAAAACAGGGTTGGCAGCGATATATAAAGTGCTTTGGTTGTCACAATAAAGAGCAGGTGGGCGAGAGAAAGAAACCTTTAAATCTTGAAGCAAGTAAGTGAGTCATTGTAATTCACATGTGGTGGAGGCAAGCGCTCGATATTCTGTTTCAGAAGAAGATTTGGAAACTGTGTTTTGTTTCTTTATCTTCCATGAAATGAGAGAACTCCCAATAAAGAAACAATAGCCTGTGATGGATCGTCTTGAATCAATACAGGTACCCCAATTAGCATCACTGAAGCCAGTCAATTGAATTTGAGAGTCACGAGGAAAGAATACGCCTCGTCCTGGACAACCTTTTAGATACTTTAAGAATCTCATAGCCGCAATAAGGTGAGAACGGGTAGATTTGGACATGAATTGGCTTAATTGTTGAGTGGCAAATGAAATGTCTGGATGAGTTGTGGTCAGATATAACAAACTTCCAACCAATCGTCGGTATAAGAGAACATCAGTGTGTAATTCACTATCATCCTGATGTATTCGAGAGTTATCCATGGGTCTAGAGCAAGGCTTGCAACCTAACAATCCTGAATCACGAAGGAGATCAAAACAATATTTGCGTTGACAAAGATAGATACCTTTTTCTGAATGAGCAACTTCAATACCCAAGAAATACTTGAGTGTACCAATATCTTTGATCCGAAAATTAGAATGAAGCACATGCTTAATATGAACCATCTCAGCAGTAGAATTACCAGTCAAGATGATGTCATCAACATAGACAATAAGAGCAGTGAAATCAGAGTTAGCAGTTTTGACAAATAAATTGTGATCAGTCTAAGCTTGCTGATACCCACATGAGAGAAGTAGGATAGATAATTTTTCATACCATTTTCTGCTAGATTGTTTCAACCCATAAAGAGACTTGTGTAATTTGCAGCATTTAGAGGAACCAGAGACAGAAACACCCAGTGGAATAGTCATATAGACATCTTCTGAGAGATCTCCATGTAAAAATACATCGTTGACATCGAGTTGTTGTATAGTCTAGAGATGAATGGAAGGAAGAGCAAGTACAACTCTAACAGTGGCCATCTTCACGACAGGAGAAAAAGTCTCGAAGTAATCCACACCCTCTGTTTGAGCAAAACCCTTTGTTACTAAACAAGCTTTGTACCTTTCTATTGAACCATCTGGGTGTCGTTTGATCTTGTAAACCCACTTGCAACCTATAGGTTTGACATTTGGGAGAACATCAACGATGGACCAGGTATGGTTCAACTCTAATGCCTCTACCTCAGCTTTCATGGATTCTTGCCAACAAACATGATTTTTAGCTTCCTGGTAGCTACTTGGTTCGAAATCCGTGGAGAGAGACATAAGATAGTGAAGGTGGGGAGGAGAGAACACATAGAAAATGACTTGCATACAAATGGGTGGAGTAGCTCTATTTATAGGACTCATAGAAACATTCTAGGTTCTAAGTTCTCAACTATTTTATTAATGTATACTTCCCCAACTACCCTATTAATGTGGACTTTCCCAAATAATAAAGCAAGAAGAGGCCCAAGCCCTAACAAAGAAAGAAGAGGTCCAAGCTCAACCACATTCTCCTAGAATGTTCTAGGGTAGTTGGGAAAGTCCACATTAATAGGGTAGTTGGGGAAGTATACATTAATAGGGTAGTTGGGAACTTAGAACCTAGAATTTTCCCATGAGTCCTATAAATAGAGCTACTTCACCCATTTGTATGCAAGTCATTTTCTACTTTTAAGTAAGTTTTAAGCCAATGCAAAGATGAAGCCACATGGTTTGTAACTCCGAAATCAATTATCCATGGACTTGTGTGTGAATTTTGTGAGTGTGCATTACTGAATGAATGATTAACAATACGTGAAATAAATGCATGTTGGTGTATGTTACCAGGAGATGGACCACAATTAGTATTCGGTCCATTTTGTGTTGAGTATGTCATGTTAACTTGACTGGGTTGAGAAGTGTCCACGGATCCTGAAGAAGTAGAACCTGGCATGTTTTACAGAAAGAGCCATTAGGCTTGGTATTGGGCTGGAGTGATGCGATGGTGAGCAGGCAGCAGCACGGGTGCTGTAATGGTGAGCGGGGCAGCAGCGGGGGTGCTATGACGGTGAACGGGCAGCGACACGATGGCCGGAAATGCGGTGGCCGGTGACGGGGACGGGGTCGGAACTGTAGTGGCTCCTGATAGAGCTCCGTTGGCAGATGGGTATCAGCAAAGCTCCTGATGGAGCTCTGATACCATATTAGACAATAAATGAGAAAACACAATTCATTAGAAAGTGGAAAAGAAAACACATAGAAAATGACTTGCATACAAATAGGTGGAGTAACTCTATTTATAGGACTCATGAGAACATTATAGGTTTTAAATTCCCAATTATCCTATTAATATATACTTCCGCAACTACCGTATTAACGTAAACTTTTCCAATTATCCTAAAACATTTTAGGAGAATGTGTGGTTGAGTTTAGAATTTTTTTTTGTTAGGACTTTGCTTTGTTATATATGATCAACAAAATGTATAAATAACAAATAAATAAAGTAGTGAGAGAATGACCATATAATATTACTATCACTTTACGCTTTATTTTTTCAAAAACACTTAAACATTGAAGTATCTATGCAAGTCTTTCTCCCATCGAGTTGGAGTGTCAACCTAAAACGAAATAGAAGATCATGTAACATGAAACTAACCTACGAAGAAAGAAGTTAATCCCATATCTAACCAATCCCCTTAGTTTTCAGGAACAGTCTTCATCCCTCAATAAAATAAAATATGAACCGCCTTCCCGATACCGTTGAGCCAAAACGTTGGAGTGTGTTTGGAAATTCGTGGTTACGATCTCCACAAACGTGAAAAGCTTTAAATGATGGATTGACGTCGGAAGCAGTTTCCAAGTTTTAACTTCTCTTTCCAAACACTGTAGTACTGAATGAACACTGACCTTGGTTGCCCCATTTTACGAGCCCTAGGCACCCCTTCGCGGAAACTCGAAGCTCAATCTTCACGTTTCTTTAACACTCTCTCTCAATAAGGTAAATCCCTCCTTTTCCACATAAAATCCAGCGTTTCAGTGATACAAATTTTCATATATATGCCTATGGTTGGCCATTATTAGAAAGCCCATGTCTACGTACAACAACTACAACTCTGTGAAGCCCCTCGGGGCTTCTTCCTCCGGCTACCCGCATCCCCAAATTGCGCCGGGCCAGTACCCTCTGTCCCAGGTACACTCCATCGTCCAAGCCCAGTTCCAGGCCCAACTCCAGGCCCACGGGCTTTCCTTCAACCCCAACGCCAAACGTTTCCCTCCGAAACCCCCCGTTCATATGGCCACGCCGCTTAAACAAACGGAATCCGTGCCCGGGCCTCGAAGGAAGAAGCACAAGCCAAATGAGAAACAGCTTCCGGAGAAAGCCTTGGCAATTCTCCCAGAGTCGGCACTCTACGCGCAGCTCCTTGACGTGGAGGCGCGTGTGGACGCTGCACTCGCTAGAAAGAAGGTTGACATTCAAGAAGCCATGAAAAACCCACCCTTCATCCAGAAAACCCTTCGAATTTTCGTGTTCAACACGTTTGCGAACCAGAATGTGGATTCATCCGCTCCCACGTGGACTCTTAAGATTGTTGGGAGGATTTTGGAAGATGGTGAAGAATCTGAACAAGCTGGAGTTGCTGCTCACACGATTCCTCCTTTGTACCCGAAATTCTCTGCCTTTTTCAAAAGGGTAACGATTTCCCTCGACAAGAGGCTGTATCCAGATAACCATGTCATCACGTGGGAGAATTCGCGGTCCTCTGCCACTCATGAAGGTTTTGAGGTGAAGAGGAAAGGGGATAAGGAGTTCTCGGCGCAGATTCGGTTGGAGATGAATTACGTGCCAGAGAAGTTTATGCTGTCTCCGGTGTTGCGGGAAGTGCTTGGCATTCAGGTTGACACACGGGCAAGGATTGTTTCAGCAATATGGCATTATGTGAAGGCGAGGAAGTTGCAGAACCAGAATGATCCTTCGTACTTTCACTGCGATCAGGCTCTTCAGAAGGTGTTTGGGGAGGATAAGGTTAGGTTCTCGATGGTTTCGCAGAAGATATCACAGCATTTGTTTCCTCCTCAGGTTATTCTTTTGGAACATATGATCAAGCTCTCGGGGAATAGTCCGGTTGGGTCTGCTTGTTATGATGTGACGGTTGATGTTCCTTTTCCCATGCAGATGGAATTGAATGCTCTGGTGGCGAATGTGGAGAGGAACAAAGAGATTGATGCCTGTGATGAATCCATATGCGGAATCATTAGAAAAATACACGAGCACCGTAGGAGGCGAGCGTTCTATGTTGGTTTTAGTCAATCTCCTTTGGAATTTATTAAGGCCTTGGTTGAATCTCAAAACAAAGATCTCAAAGTTTTACTTGGAGAATCCGGTAACAATGCTGAAAAGGAGCGCAAATCAGATTTCTTTGAGCAACCAATGTAAGCCTGCATGCCATTGTCCTCTATTCTTTCATTTCGTTTTATTCGTTGGTTTCATTTAGTTGTTGTAACATGTCACCTGTTTGTTATGGATAATCATTAGCTTAGTCAACATGATTTAAAATCCAGGTCTAAAATTTCTTTACTGATAGCTCCTTTTCATAAATTGCCTCAGAAAAGTGATGATGCATGATATAACTGGAATTGCATGCATGCATGCATGCACTTTCCTTGACCTTGTATATGATTTTATTTCAATTCAAATGACTGAAAAGCGCATGATATACTTTTTTACATTTTGCTCATGTACCTGGGGTAATCTAACTTGAAAAAGATTCATGTTCTTCTTTTCTGTGAGCGTGGCCACTGCTAAATGTTATACTTATAGCTTTGCTTGACAACTTGAACAGGGTTGAGGATGCTATTGTTCGCTATTTGAATCGCAAGCCAGCCGCAGGAAGCAATGCCCCAGGGGGCTCATGATGCCTGGAGTTCTAAGTTTATTCTGGGAATTTTAGATGTATCTAGTCTTTCGTGCTGATCAGTACATGGCTCGTTTGAACTTGTGGAAGCTCTGCTTGTTTAAGTGTAGTTACTTATTAGTAGTAGCTTAGTGCTGTAACTTGCCTTGCAGTTCATATGTTACTAAAGTGCAAGCTATGTTCTTGACTTGATAGGTGTACAGCAATTAATTTCAGACTTAAGTTGTCTTATGGCGGATAAGGTAAAAAGGAAAAGAAAATATTGTACGCCATGACTGTTTATTCGTGTATATGTTGCTTAATTTTATTAGAGTCAAAATTAACTAACAACTCTATACTCGTAATTCCAACGTATCTTATGTTAGTGTTTGATGTTATTCCAAATATGCGTGTAATCAGTGTTAGCATTGAGCTTGACGATAAAATTGTTTCAATAGATTAAATTATAATTGATAAAGACAAATAGAAAATTGTGAATCCACGTTGGCCTTAACCTTAAAATTCATGTGATGTTCTGTTCTGCTCCCTCGTTTTGGGACTAAAGCGTCCAATGGCACGTGGGTTGGAACTTTTTGTTACAGGAAAGTAAAAGGATACTGAGAGACTAATGTAAATGAGGCAAAGACAAAGCACGTATACACGTCCTCCTTGTATTCTTCTCAGTATACATCCTATAGTCCTATTAAATTTGCGCATACTCATAGGTATTGTTTTCTCTCTGTCTTCATGTTTCTTTAACTTTCGTGATTTGGAATCTTGTTATATTTGTGATGTTTGCATTCACTTCCTTAGGCTTCTTGAGAAACTTGATTTGGGATTTGGGATAGATGCCCAGTGGGATAAATACATTCCAACCATTGAAAATGAGTGTGTACCTAACATTTCAACCATTATTGAATGACACTAGCAGTATCGAAACATGACAAGAATTGTCACTGAAATGGTCATATGATCTCTGCTACCCTTTGAAGAAGCCTGCTTCTATTTGTCCACTGAAAAGTGTCAAATTTTGTTGCCTGATGCTGCCCAATTGCAAAATGAAGGGAAAGGAAAACCTTCATGTCAGCGTTATAGCGACCCAATTCTGCGTAGAGTTGTTATAAAAATGGTTTCAATTTTGTGTTTGTTTTTATTCTCTATTTTTTGGTCTATGCTTGTCTTTTTTTTAATGGGTAGCTAGCTACTGGTTTCAAATTACGATGGTAGTTGCAGTTCCATTGCCACCCATAGTATTGTGAAAAATTATAAATAAATGAGATTAGTACAATCGCAATTTTAGTCATAAAGAAACCTAATAATCTTGATATTGCAGACAAAATTGTGGTTGGAGACTATTTTTTTAAAACCTTGGTTAGGTGGCCATAGTTAAAGGACAGGTGTGTCCGGAAGGAAAAACCTTTGCGGTTTCATCTTTGCAAGTTGAAATGCAATGATGCATTTTCAGTACGAGGAATATTTCTTACCAGTAAGTTAATATGTAGCTATGAAGAGGTCGCTGTGCATTCTAATTGCCGAAAGTGCTTCCTATAAATTGTTTTCGTATTGTGCTAAGTGATTTATTGGGAAGCTTGAGCTTCCTAGTCCAACACATAAGGAAATGTGTTGGGTGTTTTGATATTAGTTCATAGATGCCGAGTTGATTAGTGACCAGTCAAAACCATTACTTTATGGATTAATTTTTAAGGTTAAATTAGATTTAAAATATAATTTTAAGATCATATTAGAGTTTATTTTAACTATTATTCCTTATTTGAAAATGACTTCCTAGTTTTAGATCTCTGTATATATATCTTTCGGAGTTAAGACAAAACAAAAATTCTAAGAAAGTCTATTATTATGAAAATGACTTCGTAGTTTTAGATCTCTATGTTTGATAAAAAGTTTGTTGATTGACTGCTGCTTTTTTAAAGTACGGGAGTTTTTGCTGCCACGAATATTTTTTTTTCTATATCTTTCTGACTTTAGGATAGTGTGCCTATAAGACATAAACTTGTGTTTTCATGCTTGTTTTTTACTTTAGGACATCCAAAGAGTGCAAACACTTCATTGGTATATCTACCAATAGTCCCTAAAAGCTTGATTTGTTTTAACAGATTCCCTAAAAGCTTTGATGAAGAAGCTATGAGACTAGCTCGTAGTCATCCTCCTCAGGTACAGATTATGATTCCCATCTACTTCTGCATACTCTTTCATGTTGTAGGTAAGAGAGGTGGAGACATGGGGTATCCAAGGTATCAGGGGGAAATAAATATCATTTGCAACTTAGCGAAAGGTATCAACATTTTTCCCTATACATATTATTTGGCTTATTTTTTTTTATCAAAATATTTAAGTTCTAAAGCATATCACTATTTTATTTGTCATCCCAAATAACAACAATCATTTGTAGCATCCCAAGTACCATAAAAACAAATAAAAGTGTCATACAAGCAAGTGGAGAGATTAGGCCAAAACCTACTAAAAAAACTATATAATGTGATAGAGAAAATCTATCTCTAAATAATACACCATTTAAGAAAGGAGAAACTGTGAAATCTGGAACCAAAATCAGAAAACTTGTCACCACACTAATTCCCCTTTTAAAAAATGTAAGTAAAATAAAGAGTCATATGCTTAAATGATTCAAAGAAATTCAACCACCTATATCTTAGCTTCCATAAACTGCTGTTATTGAGTGCCTGCACTCTTGATTTAAATACCCTGTACTTATTTTTTTCATGTCCTGATTCACTCTGCTTTTACTTGATAATTTTCTTTGCCAGGCTAATTATTCACTATGTTCCAGTTCTCATATAAGTTATAGAATCTGACAATGGAGGGTATCCAGCAATCTAGTCTTCAGGCATGCACCATGTCGCATGCATAATCAATACATTGAAAAAAAAAAAATATTCATCTTAATTAGTTAATTCTAAAACTATATCCTTACTTGTCTTTGACATAAGAATTTCACTGAAATCTATTTCCTCTGCTGAAGTTTTTGCAGCCAAGCAATTTGGAAGCCTACTTTTGCAAAGGCCTGTCTCACCATTTATGGGAACAAAACGTAAAAACAATTCATTCAAGATTTAATTTAGCCACCATTGATATCACTCAGATTCTCTACCTATGAATTGTATACATCAAGCAACTTGCTCAAGAAAATTAAACGAGTGCTTTATTCTCACCGTACAGTAACAAGATAAGTTAGTCAAAGTCATCTTACGTGGTTCTTTAATAGGCCATACCTTGAAATAATACTCAATTAGTTTGAGCATGTGCAATATTCGGACCAGCTTTCAAAGAAATTTAGGCAAATAAAAACAAAGCACGTTTTGCAGGAGTTGAGTTCACACTGATGACGATGATGATGAACATGTAAAATGACAAAGGTTAGGCTGGTGAACACGTGTGCAGAATAATACTTCATTGTGAGAATTGTTTGCCAATCATTCTTTGACCAATAAACAGAAAGCATTCACAAGTTAACGCTGTCTGTAGTGAGTAAAGTAAGCAAAGATACGATTTTACTACTTACAGTTTTGGAAAAACAAAAATAAGGTAAAAATAAAGTTAAACTTATTTTGGTGAGGGATGTATTAAGTATATTGAATAGGTACTGAATATGAGAAGAGGAAAGGGAATACATAATGAAGTGTCTGGATTAAAATATCTTATTAATGAGTGCGATTGACTGAATGGAATTTAAAAATCTGAGTCAATCACTCAGTTTTTACCTTTTACAAACCAATACTTTTAGGCCGCCAGCCATGTGTGCCGTGAGCAGTGGCACAAATATAGGCCTCTCTGGACCAACAATTCTAAATTTGAATCGGCTTAGAATTGAAGCGACCACATACTTCATTTGAATGAAGGCCATTTCCTTACCCAGACACACCCTTGGACCAGCCTGAAAAACTGGAAATATGAAAGGAGAAACCTCTCTCAACATTATTCCCTCACTGTTTCCTGGTTCCACAAACCATCGATCTGGTCTAAATTCAAACCAGTCCTTCCCCCACAAGGATTCCATTCTCCCCATTCCATAGGGAAAATATGTGACCCTATCTCCTCCCTTCACCACAGTGCCATCTGGCAACAGATCATCTTCATTCGCATGCTTCGAGTCCCATGCCACTGGAGGATACAACCTCATGGACTCGCACAAGCACGCCTTCAAGAAACTCAAATTCTTCACCGATTCGTAATCCAACACCCCTTTTGCCTCTTCCACTATCTGCTCCTCTATGTGGGAATAATGTGACAGTATCCAGAAGAACCATGTCATGGCAGCCGAAGTAGTGTCCCTCCCTGCCACAATGAAACTTATCACCATGTCTCTAATCAACTCCTCCTCATGACCTGCACACAAAAGCCTTGACAAGAGATCTTCAACCCCACCATTTTCCTCACCCTCCTCTCTCTTCTCCTTCCTCTCCTGAATCATTCTCATGACATGAGTCTCAACCTCCCCAACAGCCCTTTTAAGCAATCCTTCAGATCCAGCACCAAGCCATCTCTTCGCCCTCCAGATCATGAACAAAGGTGCTGCCGCACGCCTCGCAGACACCTCTGCAGCCACATCAAAAGCCCTTTCAAGGGAACTAGTAGGGACGGAAGGGTCCAAGCAGCACCTATTAGTCCCCAGTGTGAACCTGCAGATCACATTGAACGAGAACCTCCCAAGTAACTCCTGCAAGTCAACCACCTTGTTCTCATCAGACAGTGCCTCAAGCACAGGCAAAAGCCTTTCACGCACTTCCCTCTCCAACGTGTGCATGACAAACTCCCTCAGGGACTTGGTGGAGAACTCATGGCTCGCAAATCTGCGCTGTGTAAGCCACAGCTCACCATCCACGTTGAAAATTCCCTGGCCAAGGAAATCACCGAGGATCTCAGTGAAGTGCTTGCCTTTGGGGAAGTTGTTGAAGTTTGTCTTGAGGATGTACTCAACATTTTGAGGGTTTGCAGTGACAATGGTTCTACGTGCACCAAGCCTTTGAACCACTATGGTCTTGGTGGGGGATTGAGCTAGTAACTCAGTGTACCAATCTAGCAAACGGTGCTTGTTCTTGTAGAAGGATATGAGGCATCCGATGAGGGGATAGGTGGCCGGACCTGTGCCGGAGAATTTATTCCGTCGCCGGAATTCAACCAGCGCGATGTAGAAGAGGATGAGGAGAAAGAAGGAGAGAAAGGGCTGCAAGGAGAGGAGGATCATGAATGCTCCCATATTACCATGAGAATATATGGAGAGCACTCTTAAACATGATATCGCCCCTCATGAGTTGACTCTTATAAGCCATTTAAATTAAAATATTATGATAATTATTTATTAATTATGCTGTCTTTATTTTGAGAGAGAGAACAAATATATTTATTTTTTATTTAAATTCACTAAAATTTGTTAGTCCTTATATAAATACTTCCTTTATTTTTTTTAACTATCGTATTTTTTTTTAAAAATATTTGTTTTTCATTTAACTATCATTTTCAAATCTTAATACAACATCAATTATCCTTTTTTTATTTATTTATTGTCTTATCATTTATTTAAGAAAATCTATTGTACTTTTTTATTTTTTTTCAAAAAATATTAAATAACACTTCAAAAAATAGAAAAAGACATTCACATATTAAATATTTAGAGCTCCAATGAAAAGGATTTGATTAGATTTATTGTAAATATAAAATATTTTAGACGCTTACAAGTTGGTTGTTAGCTTATTATAATAGGAATTGTTTGCATTAACTAAAATCTTTATCATAAACTAGTGAGATATTGTACATCAGGAACACATGTAAGAGTTGAGAAAATTTTCATTAAGAATTATTATAAATATTTATTTTTAATCTGCTTTCCCTATTTGTGTATCTTATCTCTTCCTGTCACAACAATTGTTACGTTTATAATTTTGTCATTTTACTTTTTTCCGTCACCTGAATGTGCTCATTTAGTGCATTCTTTTATAATTTAGAACATATGTAGCCCTAAAAACAAAACATAAAAGTAGATGTCCGTACATGCCAAGTCAAATATGGCGAACGTTGAAAATAAATTAATGCTAATTCAATCTGCCTCGGCTAGATTTTATTTAACAACAATAATATAACCATAACAACCATAATAATAATAATATATAATAATGACAATAATAATATTATTATGGTAGATGGAAAACTATCATGATAGACATAGTGAAAAAAAAAAAAAGAAATTTAACAACAAAAAAAGACCACGAAAAGGAAAACAAAGAAAAAAAAAAAAAAAAAAACACAAAAAGAATGAAGAAAACACCGGGGTCTCCTACTCTAATCACTACAACACCTAATTATTCATTAGCTTTATTTCCTCTTGCACACTCTCATTTTCATTTTCTTTTCTGTTTATGGCACTAA
>Ga0099824_1006385_pt1 | contig 16212 bp, 6 predicted proteins | sample SiratrowhiteBW_FD_76837 | JGI IMG/M metagenome (GOLD analysis project Ga0099824, IMG submission 76837) | Root nodule microbial communities of legume samples collected from California, USA - Siratro white BW | ecosystem: Host-associated > Plants > Roots > Nodule | place: USA: California...
AAAAAAAAAATAAAAAAAAAAAATATAAATAAAAAAAAAAAAATAAATAAATAAAAAAAAAAAAATATATATATATATATATATATATATATATATATATATATATATATATATATATATATAAAGTAGATAAAAGATAAAGGAAAGAAAAAATGTGATAAGTTTAAATAAAGTTAAATATGAAGATATGCTCTGAAAGCTAACAAAAGATGTTGTAGAATCAAAACTTAGTTTATGAAGTTTTTCAAGTGTTATATAAAAAGATTGAAGTAAAAAACGAAAGATACAACAACACAGAGCGGATGATCCATTAGGATGATATTTGGAATCCTCATTCTAAAATATATTTTTTCCAGAACACTTCAAGAACGCATAATCTAAAAGTTGTTTAATACATTTCGCAAAACATTTTCCATAAATTATAATAAATTTTAAAGGTTATTTTCATCACTACATTGTGACAACATGTGCAAGAAGAAAATATAGGAGAACAGAAAGGAATTGCCTAAAGTCTATTACGCTCTAGTTTTCTCTTGAATCAAAAGCCTTATTACCCCCATTCAGCAACACTTTCGAGGTTAATTCAAGGAACACCAAGATTATAATGTATGGCCAACCTTCTCAACAAAAAGATAGTTTTACTTTTCCGGGATAAACGTTTTTAAGCAGACTCACAGTCCAATAGATGACATGTCTATCTTCTGTGAAGCAGGAGACACGTATCAAGTTGATTTACATGCACTATCGTAACTACATCATATATAGGTCATACGGTACTTTTTCTCTGTAAGAAGAATGATGTGAGCATCATTAATTACAAAAGTAATAAACAAAGACAAACATTCTGCTATCAAATAAATAAATTCTATCTAATGACAGCCAAACAAACCAGTTTACACTACAAAAATTGATGTCCTTTCGTATATAATATTTAGTTCATGTTTCATAGGTATATCAAATCTAAGCTAAAATCCAGACAGATACACCTAAACTTATGGGATCTCAAGCACATACAGCTTCCGTTTCCTGATGCACACGCCTGCTCTCAATAAATGTCAGTCGAAATTTCTTAAATCTTCCATCCTTTATTGTTTCTCTTATTACACGAAAGAACATCAGGTAGTGGTGTGTATTATGGCTGCAAAATTCAGTATACATTAATGCTTGCATGTTCAAATTATTAATTATTTGTAATAATATTATGTTTGATACTATAATTTGAAGCAGAGAAATTCATACATTTCTAGCAGAGTCTGTGCCAGCATTTCATGAACATTAAATAAGTGATTGATGTATGCTTTAGTATGATTCTGGCATGTATAGCAGGTGCAGTTTCCTAAAATGGGGGACATATCTTTCCTGCATGAAAACACAAGCAGAAAGATGAGTAAACAAGGTGATATTAAGTTTATTTCATTTTTAATCAATATGTTCTTTGCTGGAATATCTCATAATATCAATACAATAGGTTGGAACATTTAAAGTATCTTAGAAATCATCTCTTTCTTAGGATTCAATATCAATTATATTCTGTCTTTATTCTCCTTTCCTCTCTTTACCCTCTAAGTCCCATAATTCCAATGATCAGAGCTGTTCAGTATGATTTGCAGCGAAGCCATGATTTGCCGGCTTAACAAACTTCTTTATGGTAATTAAAGGGTCTCCCCAAACTTGGTCTGATAGTATCCAATACAAACAGGGCAGCAATTAGTATTATTTGTAAAAAAGCCGACCTCTTTGTCTAAGTTGGCCAGAATTCAATTAAGTTTCTAAAAAATGATTTTTTGAGGATACAGGGATTTATGAGTTTCAGAAATTATTTTATAGTAAGAGGCTATTTTATTACAAATTATCAATAATTCTTTTTTACCAAAAACCTTATTGTTCCAAGCTTGGAGCATTTGACTTGTATGTTCCAGTTTGAGAACTGAGAATAGGTATAGGTATAATAATTAGCCTTTTAAAGTTTAGGTTACATGATTGTTCAAATCCATATAAATGTTGGGAAATTGTACTTATTTCCCTTTACTAATCATAAATCTATTAACTCATGAACTAATATAAACATATGGACTGTTGAGTGCTTTTTTACTCAAGCAATTCAGTAATATTATAACGCAACTACACTGAATGAAAGGAGTGAACAGAATTAATTTACACAAAGCAGCGTACCAAAAATAGGAAAATATAATATGATTTGATAGAGAAATATCTTACCAAATATTTCCCATTATTGGATATTGATTTTGTTCCTTATTATTGTATCCGTTTTTCATTATAAATAAAAATACTCGTGTAATTCATTATATTTCTTTTTGGTTTCTCTTTTCTTAACATGGTACCAGAGTGGTCTAATCTCTCCTGACTTGTTTTGTCACTAATCTTTTCAATAACCCCGGCCTCCGTTTGGTTCATTGAAGGGGAAAAGGATGGGCTATTTCTTACCTATTTCTATTCATTTCTTCTATATCTCTTCAACTAAACACCTTCAATCCTCATCTATTTCCACTTTACCAACTTATTTCTATTATTTCTATCACACTTATTTCTTTCACCTCAGCTAAAACAGGGAATGAGAACTAGATTAATTAAAAACTATAACTAAATAGCATCCATTTACATTCAAGTTTCATAAAGTCGGGCTCATTGATAGCATCAAAATCAGAAAGCAGTTAAAATGATCCCGTACCTGTAAACTTTTGCTCTCAAATTGATTTTAGTCAGGTCCCTTTCAATCTGGCATTTCTGAAAATCATATTGATCTCCACCCTTGTTTAGTGAAAACGTTAGTGCAAATCCTCCAAGTGTGAGGGAATATATGTACCTATGAACCATCACAGAAACCATTCAAATTCCATAACACAATAGATCATGAAATTAGGGATATTGAGCAAATGAAAATGGAATTAGCTACTCACGTTGAATCAAAAAGATCAATCCCAGCGTCAATTCCTTCCAAGATCTCCTCTGTAAAGTTGAGATCAGTTTTAAGCACAATAAATTTGTATTTCTAGAAATAGTCCATTTTAAGATGCACAAGTTCTATAGATTAGCTGAGCACAAGTGTGAATAATAGAACAATCAAGATGAGTTTTTATCAACTCCACACCTAGTGAAAAGGATCAACATTTACAATTTAACTATCTTAATGACTATTTGTTCAAGATTATGTAGCAGTTCTCAACATAACATCAGCCAATTAAGTAAAATGATTGAGGTCCATGAACTCTATTCATTACAATAAGAGAAAAGAAAAGGTAGAAGAGAAAAGGAAAAGATAACCAAATATCAAGAAACAGAAGTAAACACATGCATTGAGCAAAGCAGGAGGATAACAGAGATATTAAACTAGGTGTACCTGGGAGCCCAAGCCCACTGATCATGCGTGGCTTTTCATCTGGCAAGACATCCTGGGAACAAGGTCACATTATGATATCAAAGGATATAACTTTCACCAACAACCAACTCTCCCAAAAGCTTAAGCTATTTATTGACATGAATGAATTTGTATCTGTTGATTATGTGACTCATTCATCTATTATTATTTCTCTATTTTCTAATTTCCTCTAGGAGATTTCTCGATCAAAGGAAAATTGTATCATATTAACAATAGAAGCATCCAATAATGTGTATGTAGTAAAAATGAAATGGAAATGTACAGCCCACAACTACAATTTCTAAAAATGAACCCTTTAAGAACTTATGACTGCAACTAAGGCGGGATATAGTAACTGCAATTAAGGAAAGACACGTTTCAAATAGAGGGAGTACTTTATCATTAACAAAATGTGCATTTTGAATAAAATTTTGAATAAGTAAAAATCATTATGCTTGACAGAAGAAAGTAGAACACATCTCAGCCTTCACATTACTCTGTACTGTAGTAAGACTTGGTAATAACAGAGAGCCACAAGAGGTATCCACCTTACTCATATACTACAATACAGATATATTGTTTATATTAGGATAAAAAAGGGAGAATAACTAGACACGGATTTTTCTTAGAAGCATAAATAGTAATATTTGTGGAATATCCACAAACAGATACAAAAAGTAATATGAAAATCACGTAACAATAGTATTCATTGTAATACACATACTTGTCAAGATTAATTAAAGTATTTTTACTTATTAAATAATACACAAGTCTGTAAGTGTTGTTCTTCAATTATAATTGAAGTTTCATATAGTAAAATGCAAAATCCTTTAAGACAAACCTTTAACTCATATATTACAAGGTGAAACCCTAATTATAATTAGAGAAGAGTATAAATAGTACTTATAGAATAGTATTTATGTTTCCTAAAGAAAATCCAATTACAATAACAACTTACTGAAGTAACTAAACTATTACTACAGTTGGACTTACTATAACAGCACTTAGAAGAGCAGGCCGTTCTTCAATGCCCTCTCCTAGACCAAATCCTCCAATCCAATAACCTGCATCAGTCATTACAATTCATGAATCATATGTATCAAAACAATACATTCATTTGAAGATCTAATAAATCACATAGCATAAAAAGAAAATATACAAAAAGTTAAATATTTTATATTGTGGCTTAAATCATGCAAATTGTGACCATTGTGCCATGAAATTACTATATGTTTGCATTGAGTGTGGAGAAAGAATTTTAAAATTGTTTTAAATAATGATTTATCTTTTACAATTGTGCATTAGTACATCAAGCAACATCCCAAGACATCGCCATGAAGTGCCTCATACACTCTCCAACATCCCAGGCTTTGACCATTGACATTCACAAGCTAGAATAGAAGATTGAAACAGTAGTGTTTTCTTATAAAAAAGGTGAAATAAAACGGTGTTGAAATTTCTGTTTTACTTCATTGCATTGCAACAGTAGGCATGATTGAAATTCAAGCTGCAATTTTGGGCAACTTTCAAAACTATATATTTTGTGAATTATTCTAGACTATTGAATGTAACGGTCTTAGCCCATATTTTGTGTTATTCTATTACTCTTACTACCTATAAATAAATAGCCCTATGTGTGTCTTTTACACTAGAGACATTAATCTTATATTTATTTATTTTCTTTATTTTATGGTATCTAGAACTTAGGGTTAGGGTTAATTTTTTTTTCAGCAAACCCACCGTTCACCGGTGTTTTCCAACTGTTATCTCTACTCCTCCCCTACACTGCTCCGATGTTGTTGCCCCACCATGTCGCCTCTGTTGCCGATTGGACCAATGATATCACCATCTGACTCGTCTCGGCCAGACGATCATCGTGCCACTGAAATTGTAGTGATCGGAGCTTCGACATGCCCTCATGTTGTTGTGCCACCGTTGTCACTTTATGCTGCATGTGTCGACAGGTCTGACGCTGATTCTGACGACAATTACCATCCTCGGAATCCCAATGTTGTCCACGTTTGGGTTCTGCCTTCGTCATCTTAATGGGAGTTCACTTGATTTTTAGTGTTTTTCTCTCTCCTCCAAGGTGGTTTATTTCTCATTTCATCTATGGCTTCTTCCGCTACTAATTCGTCCATCTATACTAATTATATACTAATTATGTCAATGTTCATCTCTCTATTGATAAATTGGACGGAACTAATTATGATACTTAGGCCTCAAATATTAAATTATGGCTTAAGAGTCAAGGTTATGTTGATCATCTTACCAAGTATGGTATCGATGTTGCTAAAAATTAGGTTTTCCGTTGTTTAGGGTTTAGGATCTTGTTTAATTTCTTTTAGTTTAATTTCTTTAAATTTGGAATTGTAGATTGGGGTTTCTATTAAGGAATCAATCAAAGCCCAAAATTAGCTTACCATTCTCAACAATGGATCAAAGAAGACAAGGAAAGCATGTGCTCTTTTGGTGCCTTGGAGAGCAAGTTACACAAGCAAAAGATGAAGCAAGCAAGGCACATGAAAGCTCATGCTTGACGTCTAAGCTAGATCTTTCTAGACCATCCATTTGAAATTTGAATTTTTCCTCTCATTTCATTTCAATTTTGACAAATATTTTCTAAAGTATTGTCTCTTGAAAGAGTGATCCTCTATCTTTTGAGTTTTATTTTGAAATTCAAGTGGTAATCCTCCACCTCACTTATCTTGAATACCCAACAATCTCCCCTTCAAGTAAGAGTCCCTCTTCTACACTCCCCATCGAGCGAGCACTCGTATGAGCCGGTCACTGTCATAAACCTTCGGCTCTGTATGATACCACTTGTTGGGAGAATCTGAGAGGGCATAGCCGGCGAGATCTCATAAGAATGAAAAATGAGTCAAACCACATAAGGGAATGACACCACTTCAACCCAACACTTAAGGCATTAGGTTTATGGGTTTTCTTTCTTATATATTGCTCAACTTACTCATTTCTACCTAATGTGAGACTTAAACTCACACTTGGATACCCAACAGTGTTCTCCATTTTTCACCTACGTATTTTCTATCTCTTTGGTTATATTCTCAGACATTACTTGTTCTTAATATGTTCTATTCACCTCATTATTTCCAATCTTATTCTTATATTGTTTTTAGTTTCATGTTATGTTCTTGTCTTGTTTGAATCTATGAATTAAAGCTCATCCATGACTTATTTCACGTTTTAAACAAATATGAGATTCATTCTCAAGGTTGTAATCTTGCACAAAATTGAAACTTATGAAAGCTTCCTATGCATATTCATCCTCTATCATAGCATCACCAACCTTAGAATAGATCTATAGCCATCCCATATCTCAATAGCTATCTTCATAAACATGTAAGGATCACTAACTTTCAGTTTCATGGCATTGCACAACAATGACATTGCAACCTCATCTAGCTCGTCCCATGCTGCAAAATTGGGATTTGAAAAATAGGAACATTGTTAATGAAGATGACTTTATTTGACCTTCCGTTTGGGAAAGGTTTGGACAAAATGAGACCATTTTAGGTAGGTTTTCACATTGAATCACATGCTAGGTTGGATGTATTGCAGTTTGAAATTACCCAAATTGTCTTATTGGTTAAGGGTTTTCTTTGGATCAGACATCTTGGTGGTTTGAAGTATGGCAATGCAAGCCTAGAGGGAATACAGCGGAAGAAAGAGGGATTTGCAACAATGCAGGTTGCGCAGATGATTACACAGGCTCCCAAGGATTTTTTGGAGCTTTGATATGTCAGAAAAAATGATTTTGATGATTTTCACAAAAGAGCAATTGCTCTTTAATAGAATACAAAGAATCTAATTATGGGAAATCCTAATTTACTGGAATATAATAGGCTCAATCTATCCTATAATTCAGCATCATTGATTCTGTACAATAAAAACAAAATATTCAGCCACCATATTCTCCTAATTATGGAATAAAATCTGTACAAGGAAGTATCCTGTGAGGGGGAATATTATCTTCAGCATATTTCTAGAGATTTTGACACCATCTTCAGCATACTTTTAGAGATTTTAACACAAAAAGAAGTGTAAACACATTAACACCAATGTATAAAACAACTATAGATAAAAAAAAAACAAAAAAAAAACCTGATACATTTCGCTTGGCCACCTCCACTGCACATCGCTTTCTTGCATCCAAATTTGGGCCTCCAACAATAGCACCAAAGACTGACCCAACTGCCTAATTTTCAGACATTAATATAATTAAACTAGTTAATTTTATTGATTACAAAATGAGATGATGATTCATAGACTTGATAAGAGTTAACCATACGAAAGGAAAAGATCTTGATTGAATTGATTCAATACAAATATGTACAAGAGTTATATATAGAGAGAGAATTCCATCCACTAGCATAATCATTACAATGATTTCTAGTATCATATAGTACCACACTTGTAATGATTACAATATCTCCTTGTAATTAAAAAAAAATATTTTTTCATAATCCAACACTCCCCACAAGATGGTAAATAGATATCTATCATTCCCAACTTGGATGTGAGATCATGAAATTGTTCTTTAGAAAGACCCTCTGTAAACAGATATGCTAGCTAAAGCATAAATGGGATGTAAGAAGCAACTATTAAAGTTATTAAAAATTAAAAAATAAATATAGAATTAGTCTCTATTATGTAAAATACACGCACATAGAGTTGTTTAGGGAAAAACAAAATAACACAATAAACTAACAAAAATATGTGCTAAGCCCGTTACATTCAACACTCTCCCTCAAGATGGTACATATAGATCTTATGTACCAAACTTGTTACAAATATAATCAATTCAAGGTCCCCCATAAAGATTTAGTGAAAATATATGCTAATGATCATTTAAATTAACAAATTCAGTCTTGATATCTCTAGATACAATCCTTTCTCGAATGAAATGACAAGCAATCTTGATATATTTGGTCCTTTTATGAAAGATGGGATTTGAACTAATACGAAGTGTTTTTTAATTATCACATGAGTGTCATTTGAGTCACCTTTCCAAATTACAATTCTTTAAGTAATTGTTTAAGTCAAATAACCTCAGAGGTAGTTGAGGTCTTGGGAGACTACTTAGGAGTCACTTCCTAGTACTATATTTAACTGTAATTATTTGACCGGACAGCTTCGATCAACAAACTTTACCTTATACGTAAATTTTGTGAGGTTGAGTTGGATATAAAGTCCATTCTTTAAGATTATTGTTATAATTTAAGATTTTATATCTAATAAAAATAAGAGCTAGAATTAGAATTATGATTTGTCTATAACTTTTATTTTTATTATATTTTGTGGTTACAAATGCTCTATACATGCCTCAGGTTTTCACATCTTTTGCCATAATTATGATATTCAAATTCTTTTCTCCAAGAAGGCATTGGAAATCTTAGTCTAAGGAACACTCTTCGCATATGTAAATGTCAATGGCTAGAATATGTTACATTTTGAAGGCTAAAGGAAATTACTGAATATTAAGGGAAAGTGAAACAAAGTATTCAAATGTTGGAGTTCAGAACTTTTACAGGATCAGCGGCCGAAGAGTGAAGTGAGAAGTGACAAAAATGCTTTTTGTAGTGTTTGCATAAAAAGTAAGGACAAATTAAAAGAAACCAAAAATTCACATTATATTCAAATTAAAAGCAAAGATCATTTCATGATAAAAGTTCTAGGGTCTTTCTAGATACCATTATATGTTGTTAATGACGAGTAGAAAGAAACCTGTGAAGCATGTGATGACAATGTTTTCACATTCATCATTCATTGTTACTTAATTCGTCTTTCCAACTAATAGACTCAAATTATGACAAAAAATTATTGAAACCACATTCATTATATTTATTAAATTTCTGGTAATTCATGAACTTCAGGACGCAATTCATATCACAAGTAGAGTAAAAGAAGAAAACACAAATTGTCCTTTACCGGATTTAATGCAAGGCAATCGTCAAGCCATTGGACAGTTCTGTCTACTGAGGTTTTGTTCCTTTTATCAGACACCCAAGCAGGTACCTCATCAGCCAAAGTGGCCCATATATTTGGCCTCATGCATGAAATCATTTCAACATAATCTTTGGGCTTAATCTGGGCATGTCAATGTAAGATTAGAAGATACATCAGATTCATCCTTATTTAAAATGAAAAACTACAGCAGAGTGTATAGATCAGTATAAGGCAAGGCAGGCAGCAATTGACACTAAATTTACCAACAGACGACCACAAGGAGTCTCAAAAGATGCTCCGAGTTTAGTAGCTCCCTTAGACTCAGGAAGGCATTGGATGGAATCTCTGGCTACTGCCGCAATTCCATATTGGTGCAAACCAAGCGTCTGGTGAAGGCCTCCTATTTTTGATATTGTGGTTGAAGCAAGACCTTCCAAACTAGAAAAATGGACGAGAAGAGAATCAGAATGACATGAATTAGATAATGAAAATTGGACGCCGTTACTACTTACAAGTGGAGTGGAGAAATTTGAAGGAGATGGGAATCGGGAAAAGGGAGAGAAGTGAGTAGGTCAGGGGCGATAAAATGTGGAAGCCCTTTACGAGTGGATAGGAGAAGAGCGGGGGTCTCTATGGGTTTTGGGCAGCTTCCCATCTCTAGTGCTCCAACCCGACCCCCGCTGCGACATGCGTTCTTCACCACAAACTTCATTTGCATGTTACAGTTGCGGTCACAGTCGCAGTCGCAGTCGCAGTCGCAGCCCCAGCCGCAGGGTTCTTTCTGACGTTAAATGGTACCGCTACTGGTTTCTGCACCCGGTTTTTGACAAAAAGAAAATACTTTTTTACGTAAATTTTAACTGATAAAAATAAAATAAATTTTTCAGTTGTTAAAATAATATTAAATTGAATTGATAAATTTATTACAGACTACATTAGAAAAACATACCGTTTAATTTGTGCAGGTAATGTTTTAAAATTTTTATATTAATAACGTAGATAACAACATTTCACATTCTGCGGAAATATATATATATATATATATATATATATATCAAATAATATCAATTTTAGATATCAAAATTTCACTTTCTGTAGTTGAAATATAAGATATTAAATAACATCATATTTTACACAATATCAAGTCTATTGAGTAAATTGTTATTAATAATATACATAGGAAAATTTGGAAGACATTGCTTCTTAAATAATATAATTTTGCACAACACTACGAGCGCTTAAACGCAACAAAATAAAAACAATAATAAATCTTAAACCTATTATTAAGTATGATGAAATATATATTTAATTTTTATTAATAAATAATTAAAATAATTTATGTGATAGAAAGTTCAATGAAATATAGGTATTTAACACATTTTTGTATCTAATATATGTGTATATGTATATTATAGCATTGATAAAAAAACTATAACATTTCATATTTTTCATATAATAGAAACTTTATTGAATAGTAATTATATAATAAATATGAATATAAAAATCCATATATTCATAATGTATTTCAAAATATATTTTTCCATATAAGATCTAATAAAAAATATCTTCGTAAAAATTACAAATAAAATAAAATAAAGTTTTTCCATCAATTCACTAAGGACTCACACCACCTGTCAAACTCTGCTTAAGTATAATACACGATCATCACACATTTAAAAATAAAACAAACACCACACAAAAATAAGGGTAAGCTAGAGTGTTTTAAAAAATTATATATATATATATATATATATATATTCATAAATTGGATTTCTATCTCAACCAAACAACAAATTAAACTTTTGTAACTCATCTCATACATTACATTATCACTAATACATCACACTCATAGTTAGTTCTTTTTCACACCGTAGCGCAGTCATATACACATTTCAATCCATATGATCTGGTCTAACCGGTTCTTTTTCACACCGTAACACAATCATATAAACTTAATCCATATGATCCGGTCTGACCGGTTATTTTTCATACCGTGGCACGGTCATACGAACCCTTTAACCACATGATATGGTCTAACTGGTCCTTTTTCACACCATAGCACAGTCATGTGAATTTATTAATCCATATGATCTCGTTCGACAGTTCTTTTTCACACCGTGGCATAGTCATATGAACCTCCTTCGACTCCCACCACCTAGGCATATTCATCTATGATTTTAGAGTCGGGATATGAACCTCTTTCGACTCTCACTACCTAGTCATCCCAATGACTAATAGAGTTAGGATACGATCTCAACACAGTATGTTTCGATCACACACCACATCATTCACAAACATTGATACTACATCATATAATACATAATCATTCATTCAATTTAAATTCATGCAATTCATTAATCAACAAATAATTACAATATTTATGAAAACACAATCAAACTAGCTTCACTTACTTTTATAGAGTATAGATACTCAAAAACCCTAAAATCACGGACAACCTAATTTTGTTCAAGAATCTGATCGGACACTCTTGATCTACACAATGCTAGGAATCCAGGGGTGTCATTTGATTGTCAATCTGATAACATATGAGATCAAAAATCTAGAGAGAAGGTAAAAAACTTAAAAGAGAAATTGTTATAGAGAGTGGTGGTTTTCATAAGAATGAAACTGAATATCTTCTTAAAAAGAGAGACTTGATAGTTTTTATAAACAGAATATCTTTTTAAAGATAATTGGTGGTTGTTGTAGAAAAAAAAACTAATTAACTAATTTTTATTTACTTAAACAAGTTAAAAAAATATTTATGTGTTATCTTATCTATAAAGCTAAATTATAGGTTGATTTTCATTCTATAACTATTTTCTAGGTATTACAATTATAATAAATACAGTGATATTTATCAATTCCAAAATTAAATTATAGAATTACAAATTTAATTGTGTTATTTTTTTATTAAACAAAACAATTTTATTATTATAAATTTCTTTCGTTCTTTTAAGATATAGTAATTTTTGGGTTGTTTTTTAAACTAGATTACATATGTTATCAAAAATTAATTTTATTAATTATTAATAAATATTACAAAATATATATGTTTCATTTAAACTATTTTTTACAATTAAATTTCACATTTTTTCTAAACATTTTCATCAATATATAACTAAATTATAAAATATACAATAATTTAAAAAGAAATTAACATGAGTCTTCGATAAAAGTATTCATCCACAAATTAAAATATTTTACATATTTTATTCAATAAATTAAATCTAATATCTTTAATTTGTAAAATATTTACTTCAGATTATTATATTAAGTATTAATTTGATTAAAAATAAAATATTCAACACATTAATTACTTTTTAATGACTTATATATACATGACTATGTCATATATAAAAAATACAATTAAACATTCTCTTCAAATTAAATACAATTTATTATAAAGACTTCATAAGATAAATTTAAACGTTTGATAATTGGGATTAATAAAATGAGTAATAATGTCTTCATATATTATCTTTTCAGGAAAGAAATAATAATCTATCTAAATATATTTGGTCATTTTATAAAATATTGGATTTGAACTAATATAAGGATAACTCGTTTATTACAAATGAGTGTAATATCTTTAAATCTTATATCTTTAAGAAGTACTATTTAAATAAATCATTTCATAACTAATAAATATGATAAGTTTATATGTTATATTTCTACACTAGATCTTATTATTACTTTTTAAGTTGTCACTAACACTTGGAAAAGAAATTTTTGGTAGTGAGAGAGTTTACTAATTTTGTATATGAGTATTTCACAACCTAAGTATGATTATTGTGTTCATATAATAAGCCTTTTCTTAAGACTCTTTTAATGTACTTTATAATGCAAATGTCAGCATTCCAAATTCCTGTACATGGAGATTTAGAAACTAAGTTACCATATTGATCACAATAGAGATGTCAAGGTAAGTGACTATAAGATAATTTAGGTCAAGGTGAGTGACTATAAGATAATTTAGTTTCCTAACCAGTCTCATGTATTTCTCGAGATTTGAAAGTGGCTCCTTCTTGGCTCGGTAGAATTTTAACGCTAAGATTTATAGGTGAGTCAGGGCTTAGAATTCATTACTGTGATCTTCTCTAAAATATCAAAAACATACTTTCTTTGAGAAATTACAATTTCATTATCAGATTATGCTACCTTAATTCCTAAGAAATATCTTAGTTTGTCAATCTCTTTTGTCTGAAAATAACAATAAAGGTGTATAAAATGTCATGATAAATGCTACTTGTAAGAATAATGTTACCAATAGACACTCCAAAGTAAATACACACAACCTTTGAATGAAAATAAAATGCATAATGATCAACCTCACTTTGAGCCGTATCAAATTGTAGGATTTTTACACTAAATATACTAGATCATGTGTTAGCATATTTTTTAGGACCATATAAATATTTGCGAATATGACATACTAAGAGAGAAGACTCTCTTAAGCAACAAAGTTAGGAGGTTGCTTCATATAAATTTCCTCCAACAAATTAACATGTGGGAAGACATTTTTTACATCCAACTAATAGAAGAGAAAATGCTGAAGAGCAACCATGGCTCAAAATAATCTAATAGAGGCCATTTTGGTGTCCGTAAAGGTGTCACCATAGTTTAGGCCAAAGATTTGACAAACAAGCTTTATGTTAATCAATAGTGCTATTAGAATTATTGTCTCTATCCCTTCCATATATTGAGAGCAAGAGAAGAGAACCTCCTCAGCTAGGTATCCTTCACAATAGAATCCTCAGGTTGTGTCTTGTTTCGAACATAAGATTTTAAGTGTCACAAGTACCTAAAACATGATTTTTCAATTAGGCTAATCAAACTTTACACTTAAAAAGATTACAGTGTGCCGAAATATTTTTTTTCAATGGGATACATCCACTGATAATGTACTAGACCTCCAAGTTTTGCCTCACTAGCTAGATGACATGTTAATTGAACCATGATTGTAAAAAAGGTAGAAGGGAACAACATTTCCAAGTGACAAAGAATTTGAATCATGCAAGACTCAAGTTCATCAAGGTTGGATTGACTTAAAGTTTTTGCACATAATTCTAAAAACAATGAACATAGTTATACTACCACTACATTCATATTGTTTAGTAAAACATTACGTATGATAATATAGAGTAATTGTTCCATTAGAATATGACAATCATGACTCTTGAGGCTAAAATTCTTTCCAACTTTCAAATCAATACACCTTGAAATTTTACCTAAGTATCCATCTAGCATTTTAACATTTTTCAATGTTTGCAAGAACATTTTTTTTCTTTGCCTTCGACAATTAAAATATAATTAGCCGAAATCTTCCTTTATCCACAGGCCAAAAGTTCTTTCCTTATACCCGTTTCTTCAAGAACCTTTCGAGCTTTAAAATTATCTTTCGATTTCTTAAGGTCATCAAGTAACATATACAAAACATTGTCACAAACATTTTTCTCAATATGCATGACATCTAGACAGTGGCGTAACAAGAAAATATACTTCTCCCAATAAGAAAGGTAAAAAAAAAATATACTTCTCTTTTATCCATTGTTCTTCTCTAACAACTTCGATAACATTCTTTCCCCGAGCCATTTTATTGGTATTTATAGGCTTTAATGGTTTTCCAAACATAGCATTGAGACCCTCAACTTGTTTAAATATGTCTAATCTAGACAAATGTTTTGGTGCATCTCTTAGTTCATTTGTTCCATTAAAAAGAGAACGAATCAATATGGATTTGTGCTCTTTATGTAAAATTGATGGTGTCCCATAAAGCAAAATTTGTCCCTGTACAACCAACAAGAGAATTTGTGTCAAAGTTACAGGCAGGGTAAGCAAGACTAGTGTGCATGTTCCATTTAGATAAATTACCTAGTCCAGGAAAGTCACTAATTATCCACAACAAAGCGACTCAAAATGCAAACATTTCTTTCTTTGAATAGTTAAATTTTTGCACTCCATCAAACCATAACTCCTTTAATTTTTTTATGAGTGGTTGTAAGTAAACATCAATATTATTTCCTTCCATTTATTTATCAAGAATTATCATGGATAACCTAAAAGAGGTTTGCTTCATACACTCCCAAGGAGGATGATTGCATGGGATCAAGACCACTGGCCATATACTGTGGCTTGTACTCATGGTTCGAAAAGGGTTGAAACCATCAATAGCAAAGCCTAGTTGTACATTTTGAGGATCATCTACAAATTCTAGATGTAATTGATAAAATGTTTCCAAGCCTCATAATCACTAAGATGCCTCATCAATCCATCTTAGTTATCCTTTGATGCATGTTATGTCATAGAATCAACCGTCTTAAAACTCATAAACGATCTTTATAATCTCGACTTTAATGGAAAGTAACACAAGATTTTTGCATACCGCATCTTATCTTTATCTTTCGACTTAGAGGTTTTGCACCATTTACCTTCTTCTAAGCTTTCATTCTCTTCACCCCAATACAACATGCAATCTTTTGGGCAAGTTGGTATTTCGACACAATTAAGATCAGGATTGATAAATGACATTCTTGGCCTCATAGAATGACTTAGGAAACTTAGCATGTCCAAATGCGTCCTTCAGGAAGTCTAGAATCATTGTCATTGTTTTGTCACTCATCACTACAATAAAAAGGTTGTTTAGAGACTAATTTTTAGCTACCAAATGAAATGGTTACTAATTGTGACCAAAATAGACACCGAATTAGATTTTGGTTGCTAAATAACTACAAAATAGAAACAATGATTGAATTTAGTGACCAATTAAGTCAAATAATTGGTATCTAACATTAGCTACCAAGGTTTTAGTGACCTATGCCATTAGATTCTAAATTGGTATCTAATTAAGTTAGAGACTAATTTAT
>Ga0099824_1006387_pt1 | contig 16211 bp, 10 predicted proteins | sample SiratrowhiteBW_FD_76837 | JGI IMG/M metagenome (GOLD analysis project Ga0099824, IMG submission 76837) | Root nodule microbial communities of legume samples collected from California, USA - Siratro white BW | ecosystem: Host-associated > Plants > Roots > Nodule | place: USA: California...
ATAATAATATCAACTATTTTTTTTTTTTTTATAAAAAAAAAAAATATATAAATAAATTTTTATATATAATATATAAAAACAAATAAAAAAAATATATATATAAAAAATATATATATATATATATATATATATATATATATATATATATATATAAATTATAACAATTAAGGTTAAACTTATCATAAAACATTACTTTCTATTACTAATTTACTTTAACTATTATAAAAAATAACACGTTTTATGACAATTAAAATATTATTTATTATACAAAGTTTTATATAATAAATGTAATTTTAGCTATCACGGAAATATAAAAATATAATATATTTTAATACTTTACTAAGACGGAATTGATGTATAAAATAAACTTTTTATGACGATTGTGCAACTATCATAAAAAAATTATACTATATTATGACAATTCTAAAATCAACTTATTTTTTTGACAACGAAAAAAAAATTAAATAGAATGAAGCACTTTACAGGTGTTCCAATCCTTATACAACGTAATAGATAGAGAGACATGTGCCAATACAGGCTATACACCTATCCAAACATAAATAAATACTATTCTGGAATTCAAAAAAAAAAAAAAAAAAAACAAAAAAAAATAAAAACGAAAAACAAAAAAAAAAATGCAAAAAAAGAATATAAAAAAAACAAAACAAAAAAAAAATATATTATGGAAACCAAAAAAAAAAAAAAAGAAATCAAACACACTTGAGACGTAAAGCGAGATAATACAAATAGGAACCTAATAAATAGTCTATGGCTAACCAAGTATAATATAAGCAGAATACCCAAGTACTGTACTCGCAAAAACTAGCCCGCACATGACTCCAGCACCTCCTTTGGTTCCTCCGATGAACTGAGCTGTTGAACTTGGTCATGTCTCCCCAACCACTTGTACCTGCAAAACAAACCAACTCCTATTCTACCATGTAATTAACCCTATGTACCCTTAAATCGAAATTCTGCTACACACAACTATCACGATCGATTTTACTAGGCCAAAGATTGTAGGCACCTCACTGGGGAAAAGTACCAATCCGAATAAGAAAATGAGGTTCTCTCCATCTTATGCTTAAGCCAAAGCCAACCCTTTAATAAAGATAGACTAAATATTTCCTCAACATTCACAACCCCACCTTTAAAGACCACCTTGCTTCTATGGTTCCATATCTCTAAAATAATAGCCTTCCGTATCCCTTTCCATGCTCTATTAACACTCTGTCTTTGACTTAGTAACCAGAAGCTCTGAAAATTAATAAGTGTAATTCATGTATGACAACCACATTCCCTACCCACCTCTCACAATGATCCCAGACTTGTTGTGCCACAATACAAGTATTGAACAAATGTTGAGCAGTTTCTACACCTACTTGGCATAATGGGCACTGCATATTCCCTAATTGCACTCCCCTTCTTGCTAGTTTAGACCTAGTAGGTAACCTATCCAACAATAACCTCAATGCAAACACTACCGCTGAAGGAGGTATTTTTAAACTCCATAACAACTAGTATACGTCAGAAGTCTGCATTAGGTCTTCGCTATTCAAAATACTATAACTAGACTTAACTGAATATTCTTGGTGATCCTTACCAACCCATACCAGCCTATCTTGTCCTTTCCCATTCCAATTGACATTTGATCTTCTAGGTGCTTTTCCCATTCAAACATCTCCCTACGCCAACTTAGATTCCAAGTTTGGCACCGAATACTCCTGTTTTCCTCTCGGTCGACGAGGTCTCCCACCAGACTATCTTTACTCTGAGAGATTGAATACAACCTTGAAAACTTCTCTTTCAAGGCTTGACCATCCACCCACCTATCTTCCCAAAATTTAACACTCTGGTCATCACCAACACTCCACTAAAATCTACAGTCAAAACAGTTCCCTTGTAGTCCTTTACCACATACTCGGCACAAATCCTTCCACCACAGAGACTCCTTTCTTAGAGCTAAAGTAGCATTCATATTCCTCCAGTTTCTGTACCTAGCTTCTAGAATGTCTCTCCACAAACCTTCCTCAGACACCCCATACCTCCATTTCCACTTAGCTAACAATGCATCATTAAAACAACTTATATCTTTAATACCTAAACCACCAACTTTCAATTGGACTACATATCGTCTTCCAATTCACCCAAGCAATCTTTCTACTTTCATATCCACAACCCCAAAGGAACTTAGCATGAATACGTCTAATCTGATTACATACACCAACAGGTGCTTTAAAGAAGGAGAAGTAAAATAGTGGTAGAGCACTAATAACTGACTTAATAAGACATATCCGACCTCTCATCGAAAGTAATCTACCCTTCCATCTCGAAGTCTAGATCTAATTTTATTCACAATAGGATTCCAAAACTCACGTCTCCTAGAGTTTCCTCCGATTGACATACCTAGGTATTTAAAAGGTAAATCCATTTGTCGGCTATTTAAACATTTAGATTACACAAGTTTATCTAACTCAGAAATTCCCACCAACCCAACCATACTCTTATGAAAGTTGACCCTAAGCCCTGACACCAACTCAAAATATCTCAATATTGCTTTAATAACAAACACATTATGATGCGAAGGGTTACATAAGAAAAGTGTGTCATCTGCAAATTGCAGCAAGTCAACCTGCACTATGTGACTGCCCACCTCTACACCCTTGAACAAAGTAGCTCTTTTAGCTTCCCTCACTAGACCAGAAAGACCCTCGACAACTATAAGGAACAAGAATGCCGTCAATGGGTCACTTTTTCCTAAGTCCCATTTTCGGTTTAAATTCCTCTGTGGGGCTACCATTAACCAGAACTGATACAATTTCGGATTTCATGCATGCTTTGATCCAATTTATCCATTTGCAATTAAAACCTAATCTCCCCAACATATTATAAAGGAACTTCCAATCCACCGAGTTGTATGCTTTTTCAAAGTCAACTTTCACAAACACCTCACTTTTCTTCTCCTTCTTTAGGTAATCCACCGTCTTGTTTGCTACCAAAATATTGTCCAACATACCCCTCCCAAGAAGGAACACAGATTGATTTACATCAATAACACTAGGTAGCACTTTCTTCAGCCTATCTGCCAAAATCTTAGATAAAATATTGTAAACACATCCGATTAAAGAGATCGGTTTAAACTCATTCAAATAAGAGGAATTATCCTTCTTAGGTACCAACATTATAAACAAGGCATTACAACCTCTCGGTATAAACCGAATACTCTAAAAGTAAAGAATAGCCCTAACAACATCCTTACCTATAACCTTCTAATTATTCTTAACAAAAAAGAAGTTAAACCTGTCGGGTCCAGGATATTTCGAGCTACCACATTGACTCACAACTTTTAACACTTCCAGCTCAGTAATATTACTGTACAAAATATTGTTATCATCCTCCGTAATAGTCCTAAAACACACACCATCCAAATTAAGCTTACTCTCCGGAAGTGCATCAAATCTACTTTCAAAAAAACATTTCACCTGACTTTTGACACAAAGAGGATCATCACACCACATACCATTAATACGGATACCGACCATGTCGTTCCTAGCCCTTCTCCACCTTAACCTAGACTGATAAAATTTGGAATTTGTATCCCCACTTTTTAACTACTCAACTCTCGACTTTTGCTTAAGCATGACTTTTTCTTTTTCCTCTAGACTTCTCAAATTGCTTAACAATTCCACACACTTAACTCTCATCTCTTCCAAGAGAGTCTCATATCATTACATTTATCTAGCTCCTCTATTTGGGCAACCAATTGTTGTTTCCTAATCCTTGTGTTAATGTTAACTTCTTTACTCCATTGTTTGATCTCTATTCATCTCTTAAACTTATCCTTGATATCTTCTAAACTATTACCTCGTAAAGAGGAAGTATCCCAAGCTTTTCTGACTACCTCTTTAAATCCTTCTGATTGCTACCACACATCAAATGTTCGAAAAGGTTTCGTACCCCAATCAATGATGCTATTTTTAACAACTAATGTACAATGATCAGATACATGTCTACTCAACACGTATTGCTTAGATCCCAGCCATTGCATCAACCACTTGTCTGACACTAGAGCTCTATCCAACCTGCTCTTTGTCGTCCCGTTAGGTATATACCATGTAAATTTCCTCCCAAATACTGGGATGTCCTTCAAAGTGCATCTATCAATAAACTCATTGAACATGGCTATTTCACAATTACTCACCGTCCCATTATTATTTCCTTTCCTTTCATATGCATTCTTAACCGAGTTAAAATCTCCAATCACACATCTAATTAGACAGTTTGAGTTTGCCAAATTATCCTCTACTTGTCTCCATAATAACATTTTCTCCTTATTAGAACAAGGAGCCTAAATATTCATAATAAGAACCTTCACATCAGAACCTGATGCACGTAATCTCTTACAACCAGAACAAACCATTTTCCCTCACGAACAAATCACATTTAAACACCTTATTATCCCATATGATCAAAATACCCCTCCCTCCCTTCTTCACTATCAATCCCTCTATGAACCCAACTAATATCATTACTACCCCAAAGACTGAAACACTTAGAAGCATTCAAACTAACTAGCTTAGTCTCATGCACACACAACACACTGGCTTTTTCCTTATCAACAAGCTCTGTGATATACTTCCACTTAACATCCCCCAAACCCATAACACTAATACTTATTAGCTCCATAATAATTGATTCCCATCCTCACAATTCGCTTCCCGCATCATTTTACTATTTCGTTCATCTATTTCCGTAAATCTCTGGATAATATAATCTTCACAATCTTGACATACGACACCTATCTCTTTGCTATCCCCCGTAATCTAATTTCTTCGATATCATTATATGGACCCCTGATCCTCTTATTACAGTTAGAGATATAGATATCAGTAATAGAATTAGATATCATTGGGATGACTGACCTTAATCTGCTTCCCGAGACATTAACGATAATTTGAATGGATCTAACACGCTTTGTGCTCGACTCTCCTTTCCACGTTTTCCTTGATTCACAAAACGTTTTTGGGTCCAGCGATTCTTCGTTAATGAGTTGAAAACTCCCCATTATGCTAGCATCATTACTCACGTGTGCCACCTCCTCCGATGCATTCACCTCTTCTTCTATATTGTTCAACGTCGTGTTCATGCCACCGACATCTGCTGTAGAATTGGTATCCATCACCCCCATTATACCAGTAATCGTCGAGCAACCTCCCCCTCAGTGTCGTTCGATGGCCGGTTCATCTTCATTTTCCGGCATCACATTCACGTCGCCAACACCTTCTACAAGAGTTGTGGCCATCTCCCCCACCAAACACGCAGTCTCCGTGCGTCGTCCCCTACGGTGGTTCGTAGTAGCTGCACCAAAGCTATGGCTTTTAATAGTGTCCCCAGCCACCATGACAGCACCTACGTGGCCTTCGTGATTACGTGCATTGTATTCAGAGGTTCTCGCTTGCATTAGGGACGTTACATCTCCTTCATCTACCACTAGTTTGTTCTTGCCGCCTGCAACCGCTTGTACATCACCACCAATAGCTTCATAACCCACGCAACTTGCATTAGGACTATTACGATAAACAATGTAGCCACATGCAATGATACAGCCATTTTCCCCTACGTGAAGACCCTCATTACCACGTAATCCAAATTGGGCTTTAGGCCTAATACGTAGATCCCCTGCCCGTTTTGCAATACCAACTACTTCTTCCTGCACCTCCACGGTTTCTCGAGGCACCTCTAAGATTTTAAAATTTTCCCAAACTGTCCGTTTAAAAAGACCATTACAGCCCTTATTATTTAAAAACAAATAAAAAAAACTTTCGGAATAGGCAAATCTGAAAGCCAATTCTAGATTGGGAAATAGCTTCTAAAATTGCCTATTCCGAAAAAGGAGATACCATTAAAAACACTTCCGAAATAGGAAAATTCGGAAGCTATTTTTAGATTCGGAATTGGTTTCCGAATTTGTCCATTCAGAAAGTATTTTTTCGTAAAAAACAAATTCTGGAATAGGTAATTCTAGAAGCCAATTCCAGATTCAGAAATAGCTTCTGAAATTGCCTATTTCGGAACTAAATATGTAAAAAAATCATTATATTATTAATTATCTTTTTATATCATTGTCTATTTTAAAATTTTCTATTTCGAAAGTGAATATATCAAAATAATTATATTATTATCTATTTAAGAATTCCAAAATAGACAATAATATAATGAGACAATGATATAATTTCAGAATAGATAATTATATAATTATTTTGATATAATTTTAAAATAGGCAATAATATAATTATTTTGATATAATTTCAGAATAGACAATCATATAATTATTTTGATATAATCCAAAATAGGCAATGACAAAATTATTTTGATATAATTTCAGAATAAGCAAAGATATAATTATTTTGACACCTTCACTTCTAAATAAGCAATTTCAGAATAGACAATGATATAATGAGATAGTTAATTATATAATATTTTTTTTTACACTTCCAATTCCTAAATAGACAATTTCGGAAGCTATTTCCGGATCTAGAATTATTTATTTCGGAATTCAGTTTTTACAAAAAAAAATATTTTAGGAATAGACATATCTGAAAGTTAATTCTGAATTCAAAAATAACTTTTAGATTTGCCTATTTTGAAAGTTTTTTTAATGATACCTCCTTTTCCAAAATAAGCAATTTCCAAAGCTATTTTCGAATCTGAAATTAACGTTCGGAATTGCCTCTGAAAGTTCTTTTATTCATTTTTAAATAATAAGGAGCATAATGATCTTTTTAAATGGGGCAGTTTGGCGAAAATTTAAAACCTTGGAGGTGCAAGAAGAAGCAATCTTCAATACTAGGTTCACTGGCCCACTGAATGTCAGTATTGAATAACATCATAGAAGGAAGGAGAGAGTACACGTTTTTCATCCAGCCGTTGGGACATTACCCTAGCTAAATACGTACACCCTTCCAACTCTGCACCACGCAGTACCTCTTTCTCAGTTTCTAAAGTTTCTAAAGTTCCGACTCTAATTTTCTTACATTCTTCACCTCACTGAATCTCAAAAAATCGAATTTGTTTCTCCACCTGTTAAGCTTTGTGGAGATGAACACTTCTTCTACTTATTCCATCTTTGAAAAATTTTCCACAGATTTGTTTCATATATCTTCACTACCCTAAGCAATTTATTAAAGTAGGATAATTATTCTATTATATCTTAATCAGAAAATCCATCTTTAATGGTTATGTTACTATCTTAGTGTAAGAGCATATATAATACAATATATTTGGAAATATTAGTAATCGGTTTTTTTTATATGATTGTCTTTACTCCTATGAGGTGACTTTCATATGGAGAGGGACACATCACACATGTAAACAGTTTCACTATCATAGAGTTGTTCCGTTATTGGCAATGGTCTCTTATAAATAAACTATTAAAAACATCTTCAACGTGAGAATCTTAGTTAGAATCTTAGATTCAAGACTAGATACTTATAAGAAATCTTTATTAGTATAAAGTAGTAAAACTTTTAAATTTAAGGTATGAGTACTGTGTTGGGCATTGAGTCTTTAAAATAGATAAATAAAGAAGTATTTATATAATGAAATTAACTTTTTAAATTGTAAAATGAAAGTTATAAAAATATGAATCTTGTAAAATTTCATTATTAAAAAAAAGTTTACAAAAGCATCTAAAAATTTACTATGGTAGAACTCCTCAAAGGAAAATAAAAGTTGTGAGAAGTTCTATAAGACCCTTTCATTTGAAACTGTGATTGTCCTTTATAACATGACACCTGGTGAGAATTTATCAAAGAGGAATATTGAAAAATATTGAAAAGACCAAAGAAATTGGAAAGTCAATTCAAAAGTTTGCACTGACCAACTCACCGACAACAGCATATTATTTTTAATTCAGCCGCCATCAACGATGTTTATTTTTTGATCTACTTGTTAATTAATTCTACTATAATCACATAAATTTGCATGATTTCTTATTTGGAATATTTCGTTTTCTTATTTTATTTTGTTTTTATCTCTTAAATAAGAATTTTAAAACTCAAAAAGATAAATTTAGTCATTATCTGATTCATGAGTTCAGACATGAGGGCTTCATTGTGTTCAATAGTATTTTATTTCTTGTTTTTATTTTAAATTTGAGTTCTATTATAAATATTAAGGAATTTAATATTATAAATATTAAATTCCATATTTTATTCAGCAAGAGAATTATAATTATTATTATAATTATATATACACGAATTATTAGGCAATCCATATGAAAAAAACGTAAGGTAAGTACTCCAAATCTTTTCTAACTTACATAAGAACAGTACATTAACAAAATATACTAAGTTAATGTAGACTACATTATACTTTAATTACAATACTAAATTGTATGATAATATAATATAGATACCTATTTAAAACAAAAAAGAATGAGTGTTTGATAATTATTTTAATTTATTTGAGTTTAAAAACTAATTATTGTTATTATTATTATTATTATTATTATTATTATTATTATTATTATTATTATTATTATTATTATTATTATTATTATACGCTTTTAGGACCAAATATAAAATACAATGTTAACATATCTATTATCTCAATTTAAAAGTTTACATCTTTAAATCAATATCAAAATTAATCATCATTCTATTTTGAGAAATATTTTAAACTTCCTTTCGTATTATTATATATTGTTTGACCTTGTTGTTTCTCTAATTTTTATGTATTTCACTTTATCATAAAATTGAACTATTTTGTTTCTTTAATTTTATAAATCTTTTCCGCTCTTTATATTCAAAGAGAAGCTGAATAAGAATAGGAAGCAGAGAATTTTTATCTTAAATAATTTGTGAAAAATATTTTACATTAATTAAATCATTAATTTTACTATTATTGTTTACTAAACTTACAAAAGAACTTTAATAAACTACCAAAGTAAATGAGCAAGATGTTTTTCTATATTTCATTCAAATCAAATTATAAAATAAATTGTTATTTCTTTTTTCTACATTGAGATGTAAAAGTTACTCATTATAAACTATATGAATTTTTTTATTTAATGGTGACCTAATTTTTATTTAATAGCAGTATTATATGAAAATATAGTCTTATCTGAGTAAAACTTTGTAGTTTATTTATATTAAAAAATAACATTTGAATTTTATTTGAAAAAATAAACAAGTAAAACTAGCCATTCGTAAATGAATAAATTGTATGAACGGTACTTTATCTTTTAATTTATTTAATTTAACGCCCCTGCACTTTTAAAAACAAAGACCGAAGAGTTTCCAAAATTGTAAATGATGGGATTATAACACCGATTGTAGATTTTTTTTTTAATATATATATATATATATGTATACATATATATATATAATATTTTTATTAGCAAAGAAAATTGTCTAGTTGTGAAAGTTTTTTATCGTTTTTTAGACTAGTCTAAATAGAATTTTACTGTCTCTTTTCTTTTGTTAGGCTTATTCTATTTATTACTTTTCTTTTTTTAGAAAACAACTGACTCTGGTACCAAAATTGTGTAACAATATTTTAATATTTTATCTACTTTCTCTAACAGATACTTGTTCAAAGATTTAAAACAGTATTTGAATATCAATTACTTCAAATATTTGATTCCTTTTTCGATTACGAGATTCTTAACCTATTATTGTCTCTTACATAACCATTGAGCCCACTAAAAGTGTATACACATTTTTGGGCTTGCATTATCTACGGTCCATTTTCATGGATATGTAGATCCTTTTTAACACTCCTTTTATACTAACAACAATCCCTTTGATCCAGGACGAGTCACAAACCCCCAGCCTTAAGCCAAATAGGCGAAGAGGCTTTATTAGGCTGATATTGTTTCTCTTAATGACTATTAAAGTCATTCAAACATAGTGTTTATGGAGGCGCCTTTACAAGTGTCTCAAGTTTATTGGTTGTCATTTCTAAGTTTCAAAAATTGTAGATGAAAATTTATCAATTTCAAATCTTTATAAATAACTTGAATATAGATGTACAAGGCACAAACCTCTAATTCAATTGTTATTCTTTTGTGTATAGACGTTTTGATAAAATATCTCAAAGATTTGAGGAGACATGCCTTTCGGTAGTCGTTTGAGCAACATTCTAGGGATACGCCATTCGGCAGCCATTCTAGGGACACACCATTCGGTAGTTGCTTTAGGAACGCATCATTTGGTGACTCTTTAGTTTAAGAATGTACCATTCAGTGGACGCTTTAGGGACCACCATTCAGTGGCCGCTTTAGGGATGCCTATTTAGTGGCTGCTTTAGGAACGCACCATTTGGTGACCACTTTAGGGACATACCATTTGGTAGCTGCTTTAGGGACGCACCATTCGGTGGCCATTTTAGGAACACACCATTTGGTGGGCCGTTTAGTTTTAGGGACGCACCTTTTGGTGGCCGCTTTAAGGACGCACCTTTTGGTGGCCTGTTTAGTTTTAAGGACGCACAATTTGGTAGCCACTTTGGGGATGCACCATTTGATGGCCCGTTTAGGTTAGGGACGCACCATTCAATGTCTACTTTAAGGATGCACCATTCAATGACCCCTTTAGTTAAGGGACACACCATTCGATGGGTACTTTAGGGATCACCATTCGATGGACGTTTAGTTTAGGGACGCACCATTCGATGGACGTTTAGTTTAGGGACGCTCCATTCGATGACCGTTTAGTTTAAGGACGTACTATTCGGTGACTCGTTTTAGTAAGGCTACATTTGTAGACAACAATTTCATCATACTTAAATATTAAAGTGCATAAATATCAAAAAACTTTTTTCCTGTGAAATCCCTCAAAATCAAAAGAGTTGAACATCCTTTCTTGTCCTTCATCACCATAATTATTTTCTTCTTCAACTTCTTCTTTTTGCCATTATTGTTGCTCCCAAGGGTTGCCTTAGGAAGAAGCAGAGCCACTCTGCTTTTTGTGGGAAGAGTTATCAACAATGACATTGTTATGCAGCGTGAACATTTTTCTTCTCCCACTTTAGCCATTGGTCTGTCTCTAACTTTATTTAACTTCCTGTTACTCCACACCTAAGTAATGTCACCAATAGTGACCAAAATCGACTCCACGTGTGATAGCACAGAAACCCATATCAAATTCGACAACATCGAGTACTTCTAGTTCCTAATCTGATATAGTAGCCTGATTATAATCGAGTAAAACCCCCCTGATTTGTTTTCGAGGATAGACTTTGAAATTCATAGAGGACAACATAAGCGGGTCTGGTCATCCCCTAGCTGGTTCTCGCACCTCAAGGCATTAGTTAACTTATCAATAATGTTAAAGTCTCAATTTATCCAATGCGCATGCGAACTCGCACAGTGAGACTAGAGTGAACTTGCTCGACTCAGTCGAGCATGCTGAGTCGAAGCGGCATAACTCGATGAATATGTTGTCGTCGTCACCTTGACCGTAGCCGAGAGGCTAACTTTTTGGGATGAGAGACTCCTTTTGATCATGAGGGATGTCGAAAAACGTGAGTACTTAAGCCTCGACTGTGTTGGTAAGTTCGGGAGGAATTGATTGTTGAAGGAGGATCAAAGGTTTGTTAATCTCTCACCGTTGATGCCACCATCGTTCCTTGTTCGTCAAAGACAAAAAAATCCTGTTCCCAGGTCGATGTTGACGTTTAAAGGGGAAGAATGGTAGGCAGATGAACATGTAGTATTCGCCAGATCCAATAGCAGTCATCGACAATAATACTACTACCATCATTACCCGAGAGAAAGCGTTTAGGTTTGCATTTTATGGGTTTGGTATGATCACAAAATAATGTTTATCTTGTGGGGATAGGAAAAATTTACCTATCCCACGGTGGGCACCAATTTGTTCTAGCCATGGAGATTTTTGATCGCTCTCTAGGCTAGTACAAATAGAACTTTTCAATCCCTTTATTTTTGATTGGTTTTGATTGGTCTGTTCTATTTATTACTTCATTTTCTCTCAGAAAATAATTGATTATGGTACCAAAACTGTACCCAAATTATGTAACAACATTTCAATATTTTACCTACTTCCTCTAACTGATATTTGTTCAAGGATTTGAAATAATATTTGAATGTGAATTGCTTTAAATATTTGATTCCCTCTTCAGTTATGAGAATCTTAACAAATTACCCATCACAAAACTGTTACAGGTTACTAAAAGTGAGTATACACATGTTTTGGCCTGCATTATATGTGGTCCATAGATACATAGATCATTTTTAACACTCTTTTTATACTAACAACACTCCCTTAGATCCAGGAAGGATAAAAAATAAATAAAAAAAGTATTTTAGAGATTTTTCAAGAAAATAAAAAAAATAGAAAATACATATTAAAAGTGCCTTAACTTAATTTTTTTAATTGAAATTAAAACTGATCCAATTAAATCATCAAGAAAGTAATCATGTAGCACAAAAGAATCTTAACTTTTAACTCTCATAACACCCTCTATCTCTTTAGTTAACTACACTTCTTTTCTCACCACACTTAACTTCTTCCCCTTCCTTTATCCAATCCTTACCTTTTTCTCTTCTCCCTCCCAATCTATTTTTCAAAAAAAGATAATAACATATAAAAAAGAAATACCCAAAAAAAAAAAAAATAAGTTTTTCAAACAAACAAATAGAAAGAGTTTTTCTTTTTGTTTTTTGTTTATTTTGAAAAAGAAAGCAATAACTAAGTTATTTTTTTATGCAATAAATATTAAGTTGTACTACATTTTCAAAGGAAATTTCCATGTCCAAAATAGAGTTTTCATTTATTTTCAAAAATAAAAAATAAAGAGAATTGAATGAATGGATAAATGGAGATAAAAAGAAAAAAAGTAGGCGGTGAGATGAAAATATTAATTTTAAATATTACAAACTTAAGTTTAAGATGCTCATTAATTTTTTTAAATATTATTAAAACATAAAGAATTAAAAGACTTGGATAAATAAAATGATATAGAAACTAAAAGTAATTTTAATAAAAAAGATAAAAGACTAAGATTATTAAAAAGTATTACGAGAACAAAAGTAAATTTTGTAAAAGTAAAAACTTAATATATATATATATATATATATATATATATATATATATATATATATATAATGTTTATTTTCAAAATTAAAATAATATTGTTTAGTTCTTACATTCTTCCATATGCAGTTTGAAACCAATTAGTTGAGTTGTATTACAGTAGAGATGCTTTAAACAATGTTTTTAATGTTTTTTTGACATTGTGCTATTTTTACCCTATTTGATGAATTTAATGAGGGAGAATTAGTGTGATTGTGATTGTTATTTGGTTGTTATTTGTATGGTTATCTAATATTTTTCTTGAGTAGTTTTAACTATAGTCTGCATTGACCACAAGGCATGAAATTTTCTTCTTTACGTCTTACTCAAAGTCAGAGCTTAAGTTTGAATGACTTTATGTGTTCTTCATACGTTTCTAACTTGTCCTCATGTGTCTAGGTCATTTTTCCTTGCCTGCCATTTATTGTGTTGGATCGTTAGCTCTAGCCATTGTCAGATGCTCAATCCTTTAGAGGCCAACTATGATAACAACGATGAAAAATACAATAAAAGAGGGTTCAATTGTGTTTTTAATTAAATTTAAAAACTGTTTGCATATATTGTCTAATGAGAAATGTTAATATGATAGTTTTGTTCATCAAGTGATGTAATCATAATGCTTGTGTATAATTAATCACAACATGAGCTATTTGGAAACTTTCATTAAAACACTTGAGTAAGAAGTTGTTAATGCATTTTCTTGTAATGACTCTCCTTCCTAAGTTAGTGTTGACAATAATAACATGTAATGTAAAGAAGATAAGAAAGAGAAAAATATACACAATATTTTATCTTGGTTCGTATGTTGTACCAGACTACATCTAGTTCTCAATCAACGTATTGAGTTATATACTAGGCATACTAATGTTGCACATTTCGTGTATTCTTAGGATTATAGCCACTCCTGACTAATCTTTTAAGTTTTCTTTCCACAAGTCTCTCTTGGCTTAACTAAATATTCTTTCCCAAGCTATTTCTGACTCAACAAGTATTCTTTTGAATCGTAACAACTCCTAGTTGACATGTTAAAAAACATTCTTTTCCAGGTCACTCCTGACTCGATCAAGTATTCTTTCAACAAGTCAGTCCTGACTTAAAGAGTATTCTTTCGTATTACAACCACTCCTGACTAATCTTGTTAAAAGGTATTATTTACTAATCCACTGTTGACTAAATGAGTATTCTTTGAGCTCCTAGCCACTCTTGGCTAAGGTAGAAAACTTATGTATTTGTATGATCAACAAATCAATGTATTTGCTCTCTATGGATGGATTGTGTCTTACAACGAATACAAGGGTAAACACTCTTTCGTAGTTAGCTGGATGAACATTCATAGTGCTTTTCATGAAGCTTTATGAGGCTTAGAAAATCTAGATAACATTTTGGCACCGGTAACCTTTGCTCTCTATTTCTTCTTCTTGATAAAATGTTTTATATAAGAATTGGAAGGAGAGAAAGTCATTGCAGAACACTATTTCTCACTGTTGAGCACCTTCAACTCACTTGAATATCCTTCTAAGTATACAAGCTTGAAAATAGACATTGCATTAAATGCATTCCATGTAGCTTTAAATATATTCCTTCTTTACACAACATCATTAATTGCTAATAATACTCATCTCCTAGGTAGCATAGCCTTTTGCACCATCTCATGGTAAAAGTGTACATCGTACAAGGCAAATAGTTGGATCAAGGTTGAAATACTCTTTGTGTTATGAATTTGTAGAAGAAAGCCATTTAAGTTCTTCATTTAAGAGATCACTTTGAACATATCTCTTTGGTCAGATGGAAGCAATAAACATTCTCTATAACATAAATTAAAACACACACACAAACACACACACACACAAGTGCACACACATGCACACACATAAATATATCTATGTACATATTGTTTGATCTTGTGCATATTTTATCAAATATAGAGAAAGAGCATAATATTATATTGTCTAACAAACAAAACACTTCATGATGATCTAATGTTAAAACCAATTGTCTTACAAATGATGCATGATCATGCTTTATGCTGTGATTTTTAGCATTTAATCAACATCGTAATGTATTGGACTTTTATTCTAACAATACTCTTACTCAGTGACTCAGATGACACTTCCACTTGATAACATCTGAGTGAGGATATAAGTTGATGCACTCACTAGAATGACTTAGACGATAGTCTCACTTAGTGACTCAAAAGAAACCTTTTATATTACGACACAAACACTTAAAAATGTAACTATCTTCCTATGTTTTTTTGAACCATATTTCCATCTCATGTCATAACATTTCTCATTTCAAAATAGGAAATTATTATATTCTAGTTTTATATGCAAAATAGAAATTATAAACTCAACATGATCTTGAAAAATGTCAAACACACACAACTGATGTTACTTAGATTTTACATACAATTAAAAAAATTAAAAAATACCCAACTATTAATAAGACTTCTTAAATCTTAATATATTTTAATCATACTTAAATTTCAAATGAACTTAATTTTACTAGATAACAATCTACTCCAATTCTTCATCCTCATATGTTATCTCAAAATTTGATGACAACATGCACATCCATTGAAAATTTTTTAATCTTATTAATGCCATAGCAAGTATCATAAAAGAACTTCCAATATTTGCTTAAGATTCAAAATGATTAACACAAGAATACTAGTTAATCTTCATTTTTTTAACTCTTCAAAACACTTTTTACAATAATCTATCCAAAACGAATAAATATTTTTTTGAGTCAAACAGATTTAAAAGGAGTCATTATATTCGAAAAATCTTCAACAAACCTTATATAATACCTTGTTATATTGATGAATCTTTTAATTTCGGTAAAGTTTTCAACACATTTTCATTAAAGAAACGACTTCTCCGTTATACCAAACTACTACTATTCCTTATATTGAAGTAACATTAGTTGTAATACCGTAATTTTAAACATTCAATTTAAAATCAATTTTATAATTTAAACTAATCTAATAATATTCTGATTGAACATATTAATAATACAGATTACAAACACTCTTTATCCTATAACCAATTATCATCTAATTATTTTAAAGAAATATTTTAAAATCAAACATTCCCCATATTTTGTGCATGGCAT
>Ga0099824_1006388_pt1 | contig 16209 bp, 5 predicted proteins | sample SiratrowhiteBW_FD_76837 | JGI IMG/M metagenome (GOLD analysis project Ga0099824, IMG submission 76837) | Root nodule microbial communities of legume samples collected from California, USA - Siratro white BW | ecosystem: Host-associated > Plants > Roots > Nodule | place: USA: California...
ATATATATATATATATATATATATATATATATATATATATAATGTTATGCAGTTGAGTTTTAGATATTGCCATGAGTGAAAGATTATGTATGTGATAGGATGAACCACTAGCTGAATAAGTGTGTTAGAGTACGCGGTTTTCAGTCTTGAGAGAAGAGAAAAATGAAAAAAGAAATTAATTAATTGAAAATAATGTGTATTGATCGATAAAAGAGTTGAATACAAATGGATTACTCTACTAACAAACACTTAACTAATTTTATCTCCAATAAAGTGCTTATCGTGTAAGTGCATAATGTATAAGTTCATTTTAGGATTTCTTGATAAAGTCTAATAGGAAAAGGGATTAAGAAGGTAAAGTGATGTAGGATCTATTTGGATGAACACTGTCTTCGTTGAGGATGTTGGGACCTCGAAGTGTTTTCTCGGGGGAGGTCTTCATCAGTTTTGAGGCAGAGGATTAAGTGGTTTCGGTATTGTCATGTTGGTGGCAGTGAGGAAGGTGAACCGAGGGTTTTAGTTGGAGGTTTGGACTCCTTCTTCGACAAAAGGTCATAGTGAGGGGGGAGCATAGAAGGTAGAGCAAGACCAAACACTGTGGGAGTCCTAACGGAAAAATGCTAAACCACCATGATCTGAACATGGTTCTGATGATTGAAATTACTATACACTAAAATGAGGACTATTTTATCAGTTACATATAAGTCTTAATGTCTAAATTTAGTTACTAATAATCCTATAAAAAAGTAGGAACTACACATCCAGAACATTTAATGTTATAATATTATATCCAAAAGCCAAATGCTTAATTGTATTTTAAACAAGGCCTATATTATTTTTAAAATCTAGTAGGAGACATGGTTAAACTATTTTCATAAGTATCCTAGAGAACTTACTGAATTTAGCTGAAACAACTATGGACTTACCGTATTTGTAAGATATTTGTACGAGATCTTTAAATACTTATGCAAATGTTTATCTCATTAGATAAGTCTAACTACTTTGTAATAAGCTCTTCCAAATGAACCCTAAAACACGTAAGTTATACAAGTTTTTGAGAGTTCACATGACTTTTTGAAATGACCTATATTATGTGATTTTAAAAAGCTTCTAACCTTGACATCCATGCATGGTTGTTTGACCCAGATTTGTTGTTATCATGTTACAATGGCTTTCTTGTTAGCTACATCCCCATATATGCATATCTCTTTTATGTTATATGTTAGTATAAATATATAAGAGATTCCAATATGATTGACTTTTTTGGTTATTACGTACAATGTTGCAGGGAAAATCTATGTTTGGTAAAGATAGGTCTAACTATGGGATATGCTTGTGAAGTCAAGTATGCTGAACATACAGCCACTATTAGGTGTTTGTGCTTGGACAGTAAATTAGGAGCAGCTCTTTGGCTTCGGAGGAAAATGGTTCTGAAAGGTGTTGTTCCTGATGTGTTTACCCACAACCATATTGTAAATGGGCTGTGCAAAATTGGTTTTCTGCAGAAAGCAGATTGGGTTGTTAGAGAGATGTTAGCATTTGGTCCTCGTCCCAATTGTGCTACTTATAACACTTTGATTAAGGGCTATTGTGCTGTTAATGACATGGATAGGGCTTTGTTTCAGTTCTCCACCATGTCCAATGCTGGGGTTCTGCCAAACAGGGTTACTTGTAATATACTGGTGCATGCTCTGTGTAAGAAAGGTCTTCTAAAGGGAGCTAAAAGGATGCTCGAAGAAATATTGAAGGATGATGACGACAAAGATATAACTGATTTAGTGACCTCTACTATATTTATGGATAACTACTTTAAGAAAGGAGCAATTATTCAGGCTCTCAGTCTTTGGAATCAGATGCTTCAAAATTGTTCTAAAGTTGATGTTGTAGCCTATAATGTTCTTATCCATGGACTTTGCAAGAGTCTACAGATGAACCTTGCATATGGATATGCATGTGAGATGTTTAAGAAAGGTTTACTTCCTGATGTTTTTACTTATAATATTCTTATTGGTGCTCTTTGCAAGGAAGGTAAAACTAGTGAGGCTTGCTATACCCTTGGAGTCATGTCTAGTATGGGAATTATGCCTGATCAAATTACATACCAGGTTGTGATTCGAGGTCTTTGTTTTGATGGAGAGATTGCTAGAGCAAAAAACTTGCTTTGGTGTATGTTGAACAATTTAATGGTGCCCAAGCCTTTAATATGGAACCTACTAATAGACTTCCATGGACGATGTAGTGATCTTAGTAATGCACTATTTACAAGAGATCAGATGCTAGCTTTTGGTGTTCACCCGAATGTATTTACTTACAATGCTTTAATTCTTGCACAAGTGAAGAGTGACAATTTCTTTGCTGCTTGCTCTATGAAGGAAGAGATGCTTTCAAGAGATCTTTTCCCTGATGTTGTTACCTATAATTTATTGATAGGTGCTGCCTGTAATTTAGGACGTCCTGAGTTTGCTCTTCAATTACATGATGAGATGGTGCAGAGAGGGTACGAACCAGATTTAATAACTTATACTGAACTTGTTAGGGTGTTCTGTATCAGAGGTAAGATGAAAGAGGCAGAGGAGGTATATGCCAAAATACTAAAATGTGGTTTATTAAATGACCATGTTCCAGTGCAGATTCTATTTAACAAGTACTGCAAGATGGAGGAACCAGTTAGAGCATTTAACTTCTATCAAGACTGGTTAGAAAGTAAAAGGGGTAGTCATCCGTATTAAATTTGACATTCTGCCTATGGCTGTAGACATCATGAAGTTTCAAGTTCTGGAACAGAGCCACTTATACTGAAAATTCAAACAGTGTTTTTCTGAAATTCGGACTTCAACTGAAATGTTGATGATAGCTCTTATGAGTAATGAATGCTTCAGGTGAGTGTTTTGACATTTTATCCCACACAATGTACTTCCGGTGAAATAATTGTGTCAGTGTCAGCAATCCAAACTGTTGCTCAATGTTGTACCTGAAAACTTTAAGTAGATTTTTGGTTGATTAGTGGACCCCTTTTATGTGCTGGCTACTGTGAATTATTATATATAATTATATACTCTAATATTGTTTAAATGAAAGTGGGCGGTGACATTTAACATAATGCATGTGCTGTTTGGAACTTTTGTTTGAAAATTTTAATTAAATGCTTAACTTGCATTGAAGTTTAGTTGTTATAAACCATTCACTGAGGATTAATGACCTTCCAAATCTCCTGCAAACTCACCATTTTTGTTAGAAACAAAGTGTGGAAAGTATACTCTAGGAGGAATACAAAAACATAGGTAGCGGTTGGGTAGTTGGTGGATTGTTTGGCGGGTGGTTGGTCTTTTTAAAGACCAACCGGGTTTAGGGAGAGGCAGTTTTTGGATATTTAAAGAGTATACTCTTGTTTTGGCAAATCGCACAAACTTCCTTCTCATCATTCCTTCATTATTTACAATTCTCTTTTTGAATTAATTCTTAGTGATTTGTGGGGTCTTTCACTTGTGTCATCTACTATTAACTATTCTTACAATATATTCTTTGTGGATGCTTATTCGATATTTACTTGGGTATCTCTTTTAAAACACAAATCGGACGCTTTGTTCATTTTCCAACAATTGCAGTGTATGGTTGAATTGCAATTTATTACAAAAATAATGACAGTGCGAACTGATTGCCGTGGTGAATTTTTTCCTTCTCATGATTATCTCATCTCTCATGGTATTAATCATAGAATTATATGTCCTCATACATGTCATTGGAATAGCACCATTGAAAGAAAACGTTGTCACTTTTTTGTTGAAATGGACCTTACTCTTCTCAGTCAAGCTTCTATTACTATGACCTATTGGGACCATGCCTTTCTTACAACAATATATCTCATCAACAAAATACCTTCTGCTTCCATAAATTTTGGTGTACTATACACTTCTTTTCAAGATAGCACTTGGCTATGGTTTTCTCATACCCTTTAGATGTGCTTGCTTTCCCTTTCTTAAACCATACAATTTGCATAAACTTGATTTTTGTTCTCAAGGATGTCTCTTTCTTGGCCATCGACTTATCACAGAGGATACCATTGCATATCTCCTTCTGGCAAATTTTATGTATCTAAAGATGTTACTTCCAATGAAAACAAGTTTCCCTATACTGAAAATTTTCTCTCACCGTCCCAAATAGCTATACCTACTATTGTACCTGTTTAGATCTCATAAGCTTCGTCCTCAACACTTATACCTACCACTACACCTGTATAAATCTCATATGCTCCATCCTCATCACCTTCCTCGACTACCTCCTCTCCTTCTACGTCTAATTTTGAACCTAGTCAATCATCAAGACCTCTAAACATTCATCTTATGCAAACTAGATCCAAAGTTGGTACTTCACAAACTCGTGTTCATCCTATACTTCTTGCCTACTTAGAATCTACTACAACAAAACAAGCTCTTCTTGATCCATAACGCTTTCATGCTATGAAAGACAAAGCTTTGCTCTACATAACAACAATTGGTCTCTCATTTCGCTTCCACCTCACAAAACAACCATAGGATTAAGGAAAATCTTGATGGTACTATTCAAATGTATTAGGCAAGGTTTGTTGCAAAGCACTTTAACCAACAATGATTTTACAGAAAATTTCTCTCCAAATTGTTAAACCTATTTCTATATGGATTGTTCTTACTTTTGCTCTGACATGCAAATGGTTTGTCTTGCAATTAGATTTTTCACAATGTTTTTCTCAATGGTTTTCTTGATGAAGAAGTCTATATAGGTCAACCCTTGTTTGGAGGCTTTACATGGCCCTTTATGGTCTAAAATAAGCTCCTTGTGCTTCGTTATATAAACTCAAAACTAGTGACTAAATTTTGGGTTTAAAGATAGCGAGTCTGATCCATCTTTGTTCATTTACAACCATGCATCATGTGTCGTCTACTTATTTAGTATATGTTGATGACATTATTATAGCATGCAATTCATCCTCTTTTCTTCAACAAATTATTGGGCAGTTGGGTTCAGTCTTTTCTCTTAAGCAGTCTGGTAATCTTGATTACTTTCTTGGCATAGAAGTGTGCCCTTATTCTGATGTATCCTTGATTATGACTTAGTCTAAATATAAATATATTAAATATTTGCTTTCCAATACCAAAATGCTGGATGCTAAATGTTGGAGATTCTATATTGATTAGATATATGATGAAATTATGGTACATAAATAGGTGTAAGTCCTGGCCTATAAGCTGATTTTGTAGGATTGAGTTAGACCTAAATTAATTTTCTAAGATGGTATCAAAGCCTATCATATCGAGGTTTATTGGGAGTGTCACTCACTATCGGATCATTCAAAAATATTTATTCCTATGTTGAGATGTCCAATGTGTGAGGGAGTGTGTTAGAGATCTCACATTGACTAGAAATATGATCAAATTATAGTCATAAGTAGGTGCAAACCCACTTTAGAAGCCAATTTTGTAGGGTTGAGTTTGGTTTAAATTTACTTTCTAAGACTAAACCTATATTTTCTCCTATGGTTTTGGGCTAAAAACTATTCAGACAGAGCTTTGATGTTGCGTGATCCCTCCTTCTACAGGTCAATAGTTGGAGCTCTTCAATATCTTACTATTACTCGACTTGGAATATGTTTTCTTGTGAACAAGGCTTGTTAGTTTATGGCAACACCTCTTCAAACTGATTGGGTGGCTATAAAGCAAATTCTTTGGTATTAAAAAGACACTTTATACTATGGTCTTCAAGTTTGTTCTACTACTTATAAATCTCTTACTGTTCAAGCCTTTTGTAATGTGGATTGGGCTGCACATCCAGATGATTGCAGATCCACCTGCAACTACTCACACCCCCACGTCAAGAGCTGTGAAGGCATCCGTTCAGCTTCAAAGGCTTTCCTTGACCCATTAATATGCTCAGTTATCATAGCAGTGCCGTTGTCCCACTACAACACTGGTGTTGTCCCACCACAACATAGTTATTGTCCTGCCACAACTGTATAACAACTGTCCTTTTCTTCCTTTCTATTTGCTCTTTTTTCAGCACCACCCGTGTTCTCCAAAATTATTATTTTCTTCTTCTTTTCAACCCCTTTAACACCTGATCATCTATTTTTAGTCCTGAACTTGGTGGTGTTTTTATTTGATTGTGTTGTTATTTGAATTTCTAGACTTACAATTTTTAGAAATTATATGACTATTTTTCATCATTTTTGAATTACGATTCTATTTTTTTGTCTGCTATGCTGCTGCTATATTTTTATAGAGGATTCTTGGGGTAGCCTATATTTTTAGTTATTTGATATTGATAACATTGATAATTATTGTGAAAAAATTATGAACTAGATCCAAAGAGCATCTAATGACAAAGAAGGGCAATGTTGGATCTTGCACCAAGACTCCAAAATATGTCAAAGAAGACCTTTGGAAATTATTTAGAGAAAAAGAAGTCACCTCTATAAATCCTATAAATAATGCGGCTGATGGTGATAGGGAAGGTGAAGATGAAGTTGAAATTTCTATAGCTAGTAATGTTAAGGGGAGAAAGAATGGTGGTAAAAGGCTTTTGATATGTTTAGTAGAAATCTAGCTCTTGCAATGAAGAAGAGAGAAAAAGGAGAAACTAAGACAAGCTAATATCAATGAGGCATGTGACTTGTTTTTGGTCCCAAACATGCCTGTCATTTAACCTTCTTAGATTGAAGAGCTTTGTAACTCTTGGTGAAACACTCGAGCACTTTCATAGAAGTTATTGTATGTGTTCTAAATTGCTTTAAGTTATAGTGTTTAAATTTTAAGTTGCTTTTGATGTAATAGCTCAATGGTGGAAAAATTATGGTCATGCAGCTTTTGAACATGCAAAAGCTAGCAATCAAGATTTTAAGCTTGACATGTAACTCATCGAGATGTGAGTGAAATTGGAGTGTATTTGAGCAATTAATATTTATATTTAGGCTACTTTCATTTTCAATTTTCTTTTGTAGAAAGTAGGAAGAAATTTATTAACTTATTACTTATTCAAAATGCAGATCCATTCAAAACGGAGAAGTAGATGTGACAATAAAAAAAATGCATGATTGATTTACATCTAGTATCACGGAAACTTACTCAAAGATACAATATTAGAGATGGAATTGTTGATCCTATTGTATTCAATGACAATGGGTGGTTAGTGAGACAAGTAGATGATGATAATGATAATGAAGATGAGGGGAATGAGTTGGTCCCAAACATGCCTGTCATTAACCTTCTTAGATTGAAGAGCTTTGTAACTCTTGGTGAAACACTCGAGCACTTTCATAGAAGTTATTGTATGTGTTCCAAATTGCTTTAAGTTATAGTGTTTAAATTTTAAGTTGCTTTTGATGTAATAGCTCAATGGTGGAAAAATTATGGTCATGCAGCTTTGAACATGCAAAAGCTAGCAATCAAGATTTTAAGCTTGACATGTAGCTCATCTAGATGTGAGTGTATTTGAGCAATTAATATGTATATTTAGGCTACTTTCATTTTCAATTTTCTTTTGTAGAAAGTAGGAAGAAATTTATTAACTTATTACTTATTCAAAATGCAGATCCATTCAAAAAGGAGAAATAGACGTGACAATAAAAAATCTAGTATAATGGAAACTTACTCAAAGATACAATATTAGAGATGGAATTGATCCTATTGTACTCAATGACAATGGGTGGTTAGTGAGACAAGTAGATGATGATAATGATAATGAAGATGAGGGGAATGAGTTGGTTTTTGACGAAGATTCCACTCCTAATTAGAAGTCAATAATTTATACAAGGAGAAAATCAAGCAATAAAAGAAAGTAATCATCAAGTAGTGGTATTGTTATTGGATCTTCCTATACTTCCAAGAAAGATCCTGGTGCAACTTCATCAACTTCATTTCAACATGAATTGAATCTTGATAGCCCTCATTCTGATTTTAAAGAATTTGAATAATTACTTAACTTTCACCAGACTTGCTTTGAAGGGGAAGAGGAGGAGGGATGTGCCCCATTGGATAACATTGAAGATAATTAGGTTGGGTTTGAAGAAAAGTTAGATGATTAGAAATTTAGGACATTTGGCTTATGATTTGTTATTTTCAGTCTTGAACTTGAACTTAGTTTTTTTTTTTATTGTTATTTGAATTTCTAAATTTGCTAATATTGTTAATTATATGTTCTTTTCATTATTTTTCCATTACAATTATATTTTTGCATTTTTTTATTATTTATATGTATGTATTGTATTTTTTTTTTTGTCTGCGATGCTTCCCCATAACCCCCAATCTGACTTCTGAAATATTGTCATGTAGAGTTTTTGGAGCTGTCAATACTTTCTGTTATCTGATATTAGTGAGAAGACTGATAGGTTATCTCTCTTTGCAATGACCTGGTCCTGCGATGATATCTATTGCTGTCGATAAGTTATTTTCCTAGTTCAATTTTGTCACTTCTCTGTGTATCCATCGCATAACAAAGCAAACTTTTTGACATCGTGTTTAATAATACTCGGTGGCTTTCTATGATTTGTGCTTCTTTTCATCGGTGGTGTTTTAACAATATAGCTATCTAAGTCTTGGCAATAATTATCTGTATAAATATGTTTAAACCAAATATAACTGAATCAAAAGTGATGGAATTTGTACATTCAATTTTCGAAGTGATGACTTGTTTCTTTTTACTTTCTGAACTCAAGAAGCAGAAAGTTGTGAATTTTCCTGTTCTGCAAGCTTCATACCTGTCTATAGAATTCTTGATTATTCATTCATCTTTGTGTTTATGCTAATGTAATATAACTGTCATTATATATTTTATATTCAGAAGGAGCAATTGGAAGAAGTGCTGCTTCTCCTCTAGTCGGAGTTTATCATAACAAATGTCCACAAGTGTACCAATGAGAGGCTACCAGCACAACCCGACAACTGTTGCATTTGTTGGTAATGTTGAAGGATTCAAACTGCAACTTTAGGTGGGTGTGCTTGTAAATGTTAACGACGAGTCTGGTTTGGCCAGCATATTTGCTAGTGATTTTTTTATTGGTGAATAAATAAATAATAGGAATGTACTAAAATGTAGCCTTATTTTTATTCTGTATTTGATAATTTACAATAGTTTAGTTGCAGCCACAAGGAAATTTTTCACCAAGGAAAATATGACAGCGAGGGGTTGTTTTCTGGTGGCTGATAAATTTTTTCTTCATCTTGTAATTATTGTTATATGTTTACTTATTCTGAAAATATCGGAATCATGAGACGAAATGTCTATGCTTTTACTCCGTTTGATTGAGGTTTGGAAGTTGAGAAATTGTACTTCGAAAACAGGCCTTAAAAGCTGATTGAGTTTGGCCTGCTAAAAGAATAGTGGATAAACTATGAACTATGATTGTTTTCTTGATCTTCAGTTAGATTTAGAGTTTCATTTCACAATCTGCTTAGTAAATAATTTTGTTAAATGATCGTGTTTTATCAAAATTAAGATCCAAATTTGATTGAGGAATAACACTATCAGAATTGATAGTATTATATGTAAATTTTTGTCTGCAAATTACATCTGTTATAGATACACACTAGCTTTCTGTTATTCTACTATTATTTCACACCGTTTTTTTTTTCTCTCTGAAGTAAAAGTAACCTTCTAACTTTTCGGGTATTGACAAGTTTTTCTGTGAATTCAAGATTGCAGGATTATGGCTTGATATTTTGCTCGTTTCGTGATACGAGTTCAGTTATCATTACAAGCTTGAAATGATTCCTGAAAGCGCCTTTCGAAATACTTCAAAGCTTTTGTAGAGGGGAGGAACAAGGTCCTACTTTAAATATCTTTTTTCCTTTCATAATATGTGAGGATATTCAATAAAAAAAGGCATTATATATTAGAATGGTAAAGGAACGGGTCCATAAATATTAGCACTCTCATTCCATAACAGAAAAATGTCTTATACTTGTTGGGTACTTGTTAGGTGGATATCAATATTTTTTTTTAAAATCTATAGATATTTATGAATGTCTACAAATTTCTTGAAAAATAAAAAATTAAATTTATTTCAAAATGAAGCTAATTTATAATTTTTAAGGATTTTAAGTTTTAAGTTTTAAGAGAATAATTTAAAAGGTCACGTGTAAATAAAATTGCATTGTAAGTAAAATAAACTACAAAGAAATCATAGATATTTTTGGATTTTAGTAAAGTATATATATAAATTAATGTAAGTACTTTTTTGGGTAACGATATAAGTTTAGTGATATCTGCCTCCATACTATTAAATCAGCGGATAAAATATATAATTCATTTATCGGGGCATGTCAGGTTGACCATACATTTATTTTGCGGTCTTATAAATATGAAAATTTTCGCTGTTTGTTCTAGAATGGGAAATTTTAAAGTTAAAAAAGATTTTTTAATTTATAATTTTAAAGTTATTTTCGATTTTGAATTGCACAGTTTGAAAGACTTCCATTATCTTAACGATCTTCTTCAACAATATTTTCTTTAAGTAAAAGACCATCATTTCAACATTTGAACACTTCGTCAGTGATTTCGTCATTTCTCTCACTGCCGCAACATCCAATCAAGGGTTATGATTATCGAAAGTGACCTTAGCTTTGACCGAGGAGGTCACATGGCTCTAAAAATTTGAAAGTTATTTTTGATTTTTACATTGTACAATTCTATTGTAATAAAAAATAACTTCCTGGAATCTAGATTTTTTTTAAATGACTTACAGATTGTAATATAAAAGTAAAAAATTCTTCTAAATTGTTATTTGAAAGCTTTTTTTTTTAAATTGTGTAATTTGAAAGATATTTTTAACTTTTGAATTGCAACATCAAAAAAGTAAAGTGATAATTTTTATATTTATGGAAGTGTAGAAAAGATATATGGAGGTGTAGGAAGAAATGGCCATATATGGAGATATAATTGGGTGTGTAGAATTTTTTTTCCAGTCTATTTCTTCCTATACTTCCATACTTTCTAAATAAAAATACTGTTTTACTTTCTTCATCTTTTTAGTTACATTCCTTTTCACTTTTTTAATTAGATTGTATAATCCTAAATAAATTAAATAAATTTTTTATATTTCGAAATCTGGAATATAAAATATTGTATTTTATTGTATACTTTAGAATACGAAAAATTATATTTTAAATTGTACAATCTAATATATATATATATATATATATATATATATATATATATATTTATTTATTTATTTATTTATTTGTATAATATATAATACAAATTTTAGAAAAATATTTTGATATTTGTTTTTGAAGAATAGAGATGCAGGAAGAAAACATGGAGGTGTAGGAAGAATTGCTCTCTCGCCACATACAATTGAGGCCCATAACAAATTTATATTGGCATTGAAGATAGTGATTTTAACAATTTGTCATAAAGTTGAAAAAAAGTCATATCTTTGGTCAAATCTAAAAAGCTTGCCACTCGCTTTCTTTCTGTTGAAAAGTAATCACACGGAAACAAATATAAGGGCGGTGTAATTTAGATTAAAGTACCAATTTTTAATTATTAATAACAAGGTAGTGTTGTTGGATAATTATATAAATATTATACATGCACATGTTTTATAATTTAATCCAATATATAGTTAATATAAACCTGTTTAAATAATATAACAGAAAGTATATACGTTTAATTATATATTTAGTTTTACATGAAGTAATGTATAACATTATTTTTTTGTTACAACTCAAATGTTTCACTGGGTGGTTGGTTCGTATGTTTGAGTTACGATCATGTATGATGAAAAAACTTGCACTAAAATACTAGTAATAAATGTTCTTCTAACATACCTTTCTGACATATTTTTTTCATCAACTATTTTTTTTTTTTAAGAAATTATAAAGTTTTGTGCTTTCTATTTTTCATTTAATGAGTTTCACTAATGGCTTTATAAATTTCAATTATTTTTAATCAATAACTAAATATGTTGGAAGATGTACGACAGAAAATGCATTGTCAGAACACCTCCTTTCATCATATCGTGAATTTACTTTATTATTCGAGCAAATTTGTCTCAAGGATATTCATGGTCTAAACATTTTTTTTATGTTCCTAATAAAATTTGCATTGTATCATATTAAATGGTTTTCTTGAAATTGTCACATCAAAATTTAAGGTAAATGATATGTATACGTTTGGAACAACTAAGGAGGGGACAACACTACGTTAATTCTAAGGGGACCATGACACCCATTTTCTTTTTTTTTTCTTTTTTTTTTTCTAAATTTTTAGAAAGAAAAAACTTCTCAAAAACCCAATTATAAATCGTCAAAAATATTCATAAAGTGATCATTGCTAGAATTCTGAATATTCATAAAGTGATCATTGTAACATACCTTTTATAACAACAAAAGACATAAAAAAGAGTAAATAGCTGAGTTTTGAAAAATAGACAGACCGAGCTTGAATTAGGGTTTACAAAACCAAAAATGAAAACATTATAAAACATCATAACATCTTAAAAATCTCTCTCTCCCTCTCTCTCTCTCACACACACACACACACATATATATATATATATATCACTTAGATTAATTTGTTATTTAAAAAATATATTAAAAACTTCTAAAATAATACTCCTAAAATATAACTTACTAACTTATATGAACTTACTTTGTAGAAGGAATAAGATTATATATGACTATAAATTTCTTAAAATATACTCTAAATGAAACTTGTTAATTTCTTTTTTCTCCAAAAATAAGTGAGTGCATGTTAGTAAATTATATATATATTAATGATCAAAATTCAGAGAAAAGACATACCTCACTCCTTAATTTTTTTTATCGTAGGACTAATTTATAATTTTATTCCTCACATTAAGAAAAAGTTCTCACTTAACAATAGGCCTGTCATTTATTTATTTACTTTAAAAAAAGTATTGTTTCTTCTAAAAATAAAAAAAAATAATTAACCTATACAGTTTAGATTACAAAAACCCTAATTCAAATTGAAGCTCACTACCTTGAAGATAAGATCGAATGTTTTTTTTTTTTTTTTTCTACATGCAATGTTATGCCAAGAAACCAAGTGCCTAGTCTATTGAAATTGAACCACACTTTCTTTTGGTGATGATAAGATGGAATTTTCTTTAACATGAAAAGCGATGCATAGGAAGTAGGAAACAACCGTACCAAAACCATGTTTCATAGGTCTCTCTATGCATGCAGAAATTTGAAAAGGAGTGAGTATATAGGTCGTGGTCCATCTTCCTTTTACACAGTCACTCAAAGCTTTTCGATTTGTATTCAGTTATCCTCTTTCTCTTCCTTCCATCATGCTCCTTCTTCTTTCACTTTTTCTTTTCAACCAAGGAAAAGCCATGTTTTAGTTAAAAAGATATATATGTTAAAAAAAATTGGAATTGTGATGAATATAAGTGGGAAGTTGAAAGTCTCACACTAGTTGGAGATAAACGAGATGAATAATATGTTTGAAAAAAATCTCATAAATTCATTATATTAATATTTGAGTTAAAGGTGATGTCAAATCTTTTATGTGTTGGTTTATTATTTATTAAATAAAATTTTTTTCAAATTATGTATAGATTCTCTTTGATATGTCCATTTGAAGAATTTTACAAGAACAAAAAATATATAGCGAGTCCCAAGTGAGATATTAGAATAAATTTATGACTGTCTAGAGAAAAAGATATGTATCTTTTTATTGTGATCGGGAATTGACAGATAAGCTCTACTCCGACAAAGAAATATGATTATAAAGCGATATATGCAACAAATGAAATTTCTCATGATGAGAATAAGAACTAGGGAAGAAAAAAAATACTTATTGTTAGATTTTAAAGTATTCTTATGATATTAGGATTTCAAGTTAAACTATTACTCAATTAATGATTTAAGTGATGGTAGAATAACAATTGAAAAATCATGTTTACATGGAAGGATTATCCCACAACCTCCACTCCTAAGAAAAATCTCCAAATGTACAAATAGGTATGATGTGTTAGAGGAAATGATAGAAAAAAAGAAAAATAAGAAAATGGGTGGAATTATAGGTTTCTTGTTTAAAAGAGGATATAGTTATTTGTTAGTAGTAATTCTATTTAAAAAATAAATACATTTCTAATTTCTTTTTATAAGTTGGATAAAAAAGTTAAAAATGCTTCTTTCAAAATAAATGATATAATTGATTTAGTATACTTTGGAGATAACTTCGTTAAATATTAATTTTTCAAAAATATTATTTTTCTAAAAAAATCAAAGTTAAAATTGTAATTTTGATGTTGAGAGTCATACATTAATTAAAAGTTAATGAAATGACTATATAAAAAAAATACTGACAAAATTATTCTTTTAAAATTAATTATTAGACGTGACATTAAATTTTTTATATAAATTAACTCATGATCTATTAAATTCAAAGTAATATTTTTTTGTCAGATAGTAATTCTATTTAAAATAAATATTCTTCTAAACAATTCTTTTTATCATTTGGATATATAAGATAAAAGGAAGTAACTGGAAACAAAAATCTTAATGAATTGGTGTATTTTGGAGATAATTTCGTAGATAATAGATTTGTAATTTTTATTTTTTTTTTAAAAAAACCCGAGTTCAAACTTCAAGCAAAATCGTTTTCTTAACGGAAAATAACGTGAGAAGAATTCCAATAACGGAGGCGTTTGAAATATAAAATAAGAAATAAAATTGAGTTATTAGTGTTAACTGAGATAAGAAAGTATAAGTAATATATAAAATATGTTTGATAGTTTTAATTAAAAAACGTTTGATTATTATTTAACTTTTTAACTAGTTATTCATTGAACATTGCTCAATTAAGTTTATAAAATAGCAATTTTTTTTTTCTTGTTACCTTGGATTCAATTTTAAAGAATACAATATATTTAAACGGTTATAAGTTTAGTTGACAAATTTAAATAATTTTTAAAATAGTGAAAACTTTGTATATGCACTTTTTTTTAAAGCAAAATTAATCAATTTCAATAATATATATATTATATGGTAGAAATTAAATAACTATTTAAACAAAGAATTTAAAACACAAAAGGAATTGAACTACTTCATTCAAATAAAAAATAGATTTTTTTTATTGAAGTAACTAAACTTCCTCACACTAATAACAATTCTTATCAAAACCCTATGCAAAAATAATCTATTAATGGTTAATCTTAATTATTTATAAGCATAATGAACAAGAAAAAACGTGCACCTTTGAGGTACAATTATTAGCATTACTCTCACTGATATATCACATCTGCAAATCCTCCCAAAAACTTTCGAGAATCGCATGAACTGTAGCTGTTGCCTCCGCCAGCAGATAAAGAACACACTTTTCTCAATCTGTCACTGTGATCTGTTAGGAAAACACCTTGTGAACAGCTCCAAAATCTGTGTTCAATTTTCATACAATGTGTCGGCGGAGAAAATTTACACCACCAACACCAATTCATGTAACATGTTCTTAAGACAGTAGTTATCATAAATTTAGTATCTGATATATAATAAATGATGATGAGAGTCTGTGTTTTGATGCTTACTTTCCGTAAGTTTATTGGTATATTTTTTTGTTAAGATGAATTAGTGTATACGAGGTATTGTTTATTTTGAAATGTAAAACTCTGTTAACAGTGTTTCGAAAGGTTATGAAAAAAATGTGTATTTAAATTGACTTTAACTTTGAGAGATCTCACATCACATCATCGATTAAAGATAAGACCTTTCAATAGTTTATAAATGGGTGCAATCTTACCCTACAAGCTGGTTTTGTAGGTTGAGTTAGGCTTAAAATCTACTTCTTGATATGGTATCAGAACCTATCCTAAAACGGTTGTTAGGCCTATCGAATAACTTGCTATCGGATCAACCTTAAACAATATAGTCTCACCTACAATGTGAGACTACTGGGTATACTAGAACAAGTCCCCAGTTGAGGACTAAAGAAACAAGTTTCCATAGATGACGCTAATGACATCGTTAGAGTCAATTACGATTTTGTCGTGTATCAGATAATTAAAGAAAAAAAAGTGTATTGGAACTAATTTTGACCATCAACTCTTATGCGATATAAGATTATTCAATCTACCATAATAATATATATATATATATATATATATATATATATATATATATATATATATATATATATATATTGAAGAAATAAAATGATAAAAAAAAAAAATAAATTGTGTCTCTCTCTATCAACAACACTCTATCGTAGATA
>Ga0099824_1006393_pt1 | contig 16197 bp, 4 predicted proteins | sample SiratrowhiteBW_FD_76837 | JGI IMG/M metagenome (GOLD analysis project Ga0099824, IMG submission 76837) | Root nodule microbial communities of legume samples collected from California, USA - Siratro white BW | ecosystem: Host-associated > Plants > Roots > Nodule | place: USA: California...
ATTTTTTTATTAAAATATCATCTGATGTGTGTGTATAGATGTTTTTATATAGAAAAAAAATAAAATTGTGTATATATATATATATATATATATATATATATATATGGAAGAGTATTTATTGGAAGAAATTATTCCTCTAAATTAGTTTCAGTAGTTCGAGAGATTAGTCTCTGTCTCTAGTTTTTTCTGTTAGGATATATCCCAGGTTAAAAGAAATGTATGTAAATTAAAATCTTTCATACTTTGTGATTCACAAAATTGAAGATCATTTCTAATTAACTCTGTTAAATTGTGACCAGGCTCAGGTTCTTGCATTTATCCATCTTCTTCAGGGGCAGGCACATCCGGGTAAGTAAAATAAAATGGTTTCCCTAGCTAGGGCAAATATTTTTGGTACCACTAAGCCTACAAGATACTAATCATGGTCCTGTATAATGCCATTTTTTGCAGCTCTAATGGCATGCCTTCAGCTTCAGGATCCCAAAGCTCTCCTGATTTAGATACCTCTAATTCAGCTAGTCTTAGGCCTTTTGTTGACCGTATGGTTCTGGTAGTAATATCCTTAGTCAGTGTAAGTCTCACTATATGAGTTCCGCACAGGAATCAGCAGTGAAGTTCAATACCCTTTGTGTTGGAGTTAGTTGTGTTGTAATATTACAAGCACTGTACAGCTCAAACTGCAGAATGACATTAGAATGAATAGAAAAAGAGACTGCATGAGGACAGGTTCTGGTCTGGTTCAGGTACAAGAGTAGTTGAGTAATTCAGTGTGCATTGATCAGAGTTTGTGTTGGAAATTCATTTCCATAAAAATGAGGGTTTGCTACTATTTTGCAAAATGATTCACGTGAATAGCTCTACTTAGAATCCAGGTTAGTTAACTAGTGGATGGTCATGGGAACAATTTGACACTATGGAAGAGTCTATTATGAGCACTTGTGATGATGTAGAAGGCTAGTAAAGAGGTTGCAATCATTTCTGTAAAGCAGCAATTATGATATTGGTAAATCCTGAAGGGTTTTTGAGAAACCACTCCAAAGGGCACTGTAGATGATCACAGGGAACTTCTCATGATTATTTGTAGTGGAGCATGCATGCTTTATTGGTTTTGAATCATCATACTCAGCAATATTTGTCCCTATTCAAAAACCCCTTGTTCTTAAATGAGTTGCTATTTGCTTTTGTTTATAGAATGAGTTACTATTTAAGATAATGGTTACAGTGGATGAATTTGTCTAGTGTTAATCTATTACAATATAAAATCAATCAATTTTGGGTTAAATGATTGAAAACTGATGAACTGTGGAGAACTAACAAAAACTGAACAAAGTGAGTCAAAGATAGGTTCAAAGCAGCAGGTCAATGAATTTTTTAAGAAAACATTTTTAATTTTTTTAAAAATTAAATGAAATAATATTTTTGCCTTCTTATGAACCTTAAATCTAAATTTTGTGATATATTTTATTTTTATGTAAATTTGAATGTTAAAATCTTATCAAGATGTTGTTTTTAGTTTTTATTATTATTAAATTATAGTATTTTACTTTTTGATATTATTTTATAAATCATCTAATTATTTGTATTATTGCATTAATATTAATTGAATTACAATTAAACCAAACTGATTAATTTAATGATTGATCTTATTTAATTTAGAGGCCGGTCTACTTTTCAAAACTATTTATCTTATTTAATTTACACACCTTATGCTTCTCTTCAATTGTGTCTTTCAAATTTTAAAAACCAACAAAAACACCACTTCCCAAGACATGCATGCAATAGTAGTATCCGTTTGGTATTCCATAATACTTGTGATGAATCCAAGAGTAAGAGAGAGGAGAAATGTTTTTGTGCGTTAAAAATAGTCCGGAAAGATAAATAATATATATATATATATATATTTTATGACGGTTGGAAGGTCGGTGATAAAAATATTAACATATTAATGACTAAAACCATAAATAGAAATAAATGTTAAGTTTAACGGGAAAACATTAAAGCCTTTGAAAAATGTATGTAAATAAATTTTAGTCGTTGGAGAGATTAGTCTCGATCAATGTTTGTTGTTTGGGGACATAGAAGGTTAAAAAGGTATACACAAATCAAACTCAATTTTCTAGTATATGATTCACGAGATGGAATACCATTTCTTAAGAACTCTTTTGAATTGTGAGTAGGCACGCGTTCTTGTATTTTACCATCATCTTCAGGGGCAGGCAGCACATCGGGGTAAGTGACGTGACAGTGTTTTTTTCTTTGCTGCAGCAGATCTCTTTGGTACCACATAACTTCATGCTCGTGACATTTTCATAACCTTTTAGTCACTTTAAAAGCTTTATGTTTTTTTTAACGTGAGTTGAAATATAAATGAGTGAAACAGGACTCTTCTCTTTTAGAGGAATGTGTAAGAAATCTCTAGTATTCATTTATCATACAGAATATCTAATGGTTATCGTTATTATAATAATAATCACTCTTGTTCGTAATCTTACAGTATATTCACCACGAATGAAGATGGAAAGATTGTAAAAAAGCAAAGCACAAAATAAAGATCCATTTCTGAGTAAAATGTGAATGTGGATGGAAAGGAATGAGAAAAGGGATCCACCAAGATGACTTCATAATCATAGTATGGTATACTTAAACGTAAGAATTGGGGTGGAATAAAAGATTACTTGGTAGGACAAAAAAATCCATTGCCGAAGCCATCAAAAGGGAATTTAACATGTCCATGCCACGTCCCAAAACTTTATTTCCCCAACCCAACGCACACACCTGGACTCCAACTCACACGCAACCCAATCAGAAGGTTCGGCGGAAAAGAAGAAAAAACCGGGTTATTGCCATAATCACCGGGTTGACCCGACCCGAAGACCAATTCCATACTTGGACTGGACTGGACCCTCATCAACACCGCACCCACCCAATCCGCCACTATCTGACCAGAAGGGGTAAATGCGTCCATTCATATCACTGCTTTGTTTCACTTTCTCTCTCCACCAACCATAAAATCCTGGAATCCTACCCTTACCTCACCATCTTCTTCTTCTTTTATCTAACTCCGTCTTTGCCGTCACTCGCTGTCAACTTACTAACAGTGTCAGTCAGTGTAAATCTGGAATTGCAAGAGATTAGGGTACTGAAGAGATCGGCGTCATGGGCGGAGATGGAGCGACGGCGAACGCGGAGGCGCAGTACGCCTCGGCCAAGATATCGGTGTGGTGGGACATCGAAAACTGCCATGTGCCCAAGGGTTCGGATCCGCACGCGATCGCGCAGAACATCAGCTCCGCGCTGGTCCGCATGAACTACTGTGGCCCCGTCTCCATCTCCGCCTACGGAGACACCACGCGCATCCCAGCCTCTGTACAGCACGCGCTCTCCAGCACCGGAATTTCCCTCAACCACGTCCCTGCCGGTCGGTAACTATCCTCCCTCTTCGAATTTCGGCTTTCTCTGTTTTCCGATTTAGGTTTTTTATGCATGATGTCTAGTTGTTTACGATGCACACTCGATCTAGTGAAAACACAGCGGGTGAACTCTGTAACTGTATAACTATGTATTGGCTGTTGGATTGAAGTTGAGCTATTTGCTATTGGTATTATCAAGGCGTTTTTAATCAAATCTTAACAGTTGGAAATATTGCTGAGTAGTAGCTTGCATGTTCTTTCTACTCATCGTGATGCATGCGAAGGGACTGATGCAGATAGTTATTTGACTACCGCAAGAAATTGTCCTCGATTGTGACGAATTGTTAGCATTCTCTCCTAGAACCCCGTCGTAGTTCCGGTTTTGTAGTATTTCCCGATGTTGCCAGAAATTGCAGCTAATTGTGGTCCATGCATGGCCACAATTGCTGTTATAGACTATGATCGGAAACGTCTCTTAAATGGAAATGGCGTGTTTCGTGTCCGACTTATAGGACATCGATACCACACTTATTGGTAAAGTAAGTGTTCAATTTGACACAGTACCAACACAATTTAATTTTAGGAGGGATTAATACCATGATATTCTATAAATTTTTATTATGATTATAGAAATAAGAAATAAATCTTAATAAGGAATATTTAGATTATATATAAAGAATATTTATATTATATATGTTTTTTTAATTTTTTGGTTTTTGGATTTTAGATGAATTAGATTTATTTTTTTGTTATATTTTACTAACTTTGTTCATAGATGATTTTTTAATATATAAATTTTGATTATCAATATATAGATCTATGTTCTATATTTTAGAGATTATTCATGCCGTGTTTCTGTATGCGGCAATAGTTGCAGTTACAGAAACCACCAAAACCCTGATCTTGTGGCAAATATTGCAGTCACGGCGATTGTGAATTTTATTAGCTTTTTATGTGCAGAGACTTTGCTCACCAGTCTTCTGTTTTTTTATCAAGTCTATTGTGAATTTTATTTTTTGTGTGTGTGCTGTGAAGCTTGAAACTTCTTTCTTTTCTTTTTCGATAATTGACGTTGTAATATTTGATAATAGGCGTGAAAGACGCAAGTGACAAGAAGATTCTTGTTGATATGCTATTCTGGGCAGTGGACAATCCCGCACCCGCTAATTACTTATTAATTTCGGGTGACCGAGACTTCTCAAATGCTCTCCATCAACTTCGGATGAGGAGATATAATATTCTTCTTGCGCAACCTCAGAAGGCATCGGCACCCTTGGTCGCTGCTGCCAAGAGTGTATGGCTTTGGACTATCCTCTTAGCTGGAGGACCTCCTCTGTCTAATGGTGAATCACAACAACTTGGTAATGGTAGCATTAGCCATGTATCATCTTCTGACTCCTTACAAATTCCAGCTACAAGTGCTGCTCAAATGCAGCAACAGGTGGAATCCTATTCCGAAGTTCCTGTAGGAAATTCAAAATTTCCAAATGGAGGCAGGGGATTTGACACTAGGTTTCAGGGTAAACCTAATTGGAGAAACCCAAGTCAATCAAATGCACCCAGAGCCATGAATCCACCACCACCTGGAGTACAAGATAATCGTAATCGTAATAATATAAACTCGTATCGACCTGGCAATTTTAATCCAAATGTTCCGCTGAGTGGATCTGCTACAAATTATGCTCATGGCAATACTGATCAGTTATGGAGCAATAACAGTAATATACAAGGCAGTCATCAAGTTCCTTATTCCCAGCCATTAAGACCAAACAACTTCCCGTTGCAACCTCCTTTTGCACCTAGTAATTCATATACTCCAAATTCTCATACCTTTGCAACTCCAATGGTGCCACCTAGGACTAGTGGTCCCAATTTCAACTCTGGGCCACATACCAACGTGCCAGTTATTGGTAATCTGAACATTTCGGGATATCCTAATAGTGTTCATAACCCACCTACTATTCAACAACGGAGTGGAGAGTTGAAACATAATCCTACTAGTAGTGCTCCACATCTTTTAAGATCAATTGATGAAAAAAATGGACATGTGGTACATAACAGTGGCACACAACAATTACACCAAGGTTATCAACATGGTCCAGAACATCAACCAACCCCGTTGGCAGCAATGGGTAATAATAATCCTCCTGGTAGTGGTATGTGGGGTTCTCCAGGATGCCCTAAGCCTTCTGAATATGTACAAGGCTTAATTGGGGTTGTTTTACTTGCCTTGAACTCACTAAAAAATGCAAAGATGATGCCAACTGAGGCAAATATAACTGATTGCATCCGGTTTGGAGATCCCAAGCACCGCAACACGGATGTTAAGAAGGCTCTTGAAAGTGCCATTGAGCAGAATATGGTCGTGAAACAGAATTTAGGTGCTTTGCCATTGTATGTTGGTAAGAATGATAAACTTTGGAAGTGCGTCAATCCATTAGGTGGTAGTCCTAAGCAGCACTCAAAAGAAACATGGGATCAAATTGAAAAGTTTTTAACGACTCCTGCTGGAAGATCAGCAATAATGGCTACAATGTGCAAGTAAGCAAATTGTGATTTCTTCAAAACTTATGAGTTTATTATTATCTTTCCAAACTTGTCTTAGTCATCTAATATGTCTTTGTTTCCATTTCTAGGTATGAAGCAGGTATTGTGATTAAGAATATGTGCTTCAAAGATCTTGCTTTGGGTAATGTCCTTCAGATATTGAACATGTTAATTACCCATAAAAAATGGATTGCACATCATCCGTCTGGTTGGCAACCACTTAATATTGCTCTTCCTGAGACAAACCCTGGTTCAGGGGTTGTAGCTGGAGTATAACTGCATTCTGATTATGGTAATGGAAAGGCACCCAGAGAAAACTCAATGAATATAGTACGAGCCAGTGCTACTTGGAATTTTGATCTCATAATCCTCTCTTTCCCGTCTGAATCAAAAAGGTAGTTAGTAGTGATGAACTATAATACAAAAGGGCATCTTGAGTGTTTATGGTTATCGTCAAAGCCTTTAGCTGGTCTTTATGGAGGAAGCAACTTTGGAACAATAGTTGAAATATAACAAACACTTAAGTTTGGTTTGGTTGCTGGGGTTTCTAGGATGGCTGCTATGCATCATCATGGATCTGTCTTGGAATTAGTGTGACATCTTTTGTCCTGAGCTTCTACGCAATTTTTATCTTCCTACAGGTTTATTATATTTTGCCTGGAGGTTGCCTTATTAGGCTGAACTTCGGATCCTTTTATTGATATATTTTAACTAGTTTCCGGGATACTGACCAAGCCCAAGTAAATGTTTTGCACTTCTGCTGGATATTGATGGACCTTTGATCCAGTTAGGTAAACCATCCTCAATGCTGTTTGTTTATCACTTGGAAAGTGATCTATCTACTCAATCAAATTCTTCAGGGTGAACTGTGGAATGCAAGTCCCGAAGCAGTATTGCCTTTTTGTTTTGTTCGTTGGTGGTTGCCTGTCTTCGACATGCTACAGGAAGTTAAACCACTGGACAGAGAACACTTAATTTGCACAAAATTCAAGGAGATTGCACTCTTAAAAATTCTGCATGAAGCTCTTGATTTGCTATCTCAACGCAAATACTCGGTTATGTTTATGATCTGTGAATTTGACTATGAAAATCACGTTACGGAGTACTCAAAATGATTCAAAGATGGTGAAACTAAATGGTAGGGCTTCCTACTGCATCTTTTGCTTATGGTTCCTACCGAGTTGTGATATTTATTATACATATGGAATTAGCTTCTGGATACCTGGCTCAGTGCGCTGAATTCGGTAATTTAGTGGGGGGAGTTAATCTGGTCTTGCCGCTTCCTATTGCCTTGTAATGTTATCCCAATTTAAATTTCCATTGTATCATAATGTTTAATTATATGCCTTCAGCTTTTTGAGTTATATTTTCACGTATTTTTGTTGGAGATGATGTGGGTGGATGTCCTTATGACTGAAGCAGTGTTCAATCTGTGTTTAATCTGATATACTTTCTCAATCTTTGTAATAGTGTGACTGATGCCCACTGGTGTTGGCTCAGAGCGCTTCACAGATGTACATAAACTCAGATTTGGATTTGGTGCAGTCAGCAAGTCATGTACCGTCCTATTTTCTTTCAATGTTTCAGCGTTAACTAAATTGTAGAATTACATTCTTGGCTTTAGAATTACATTCGTTAACTGCGCTGTCAAAATACCATAAATCCTCTCTATTTAGAGATGCTCACCTCTGCTTGAATTTACTCAGAAGCTTGATTTGGTTTGGTTCAATAAATCTTATAAATTTGAAGGGCATTTGTGATTTTAACATTATTTTTTTTAATTTTGGAGAGCCAAAAAAAAGTTATCCTGTTTTACCCCGGAAATTTTGAGGGATCTTAAGATATTTAAAGCAAACTAAATTTTAAAACAGGTTTCTACGTAAGTATTTATTTATAAGGAAAAACATTACATGGGGTATTATACCCCATCAAACGTCGTTTTTAGTAGATTTTTTTCATAAATATGGTAGACTAAGCGCTTTTAAGTTGACTGATTTATAAAGTCAGGCAATTACAATTAACAACTAATTCATGAAGTTAGACAATTAATGATTAATTTACGCTCGGAAGTAATTATTCTACAAAATATTATTTTAATTGTGTACGAGTTGGGATCATCACGCATCTCTTATACCTACAAGTTTTATTATTACCAAGGTCAGTTCTATTAAAGGAAAAGGTTTTACAATCATTAAGTAAATGGTATTTTTAAAGCAAAAACATTATTAAAAAAAGGGTTGATGTTATTATTACTTATTTTAAATTTTTAGTTGCACCTTCATCTATTATTGTATTTTTTTAATCGTTTTCCATAAAAATAAAGACAAAATTACGCGTCATAGAATTAATTTTGCTATTTTTTTAAATACGTACAAATTTTAAAATAATTTGTGAGGATATTTTAAAATATGTATATATAGTTTACCTTCTCATAAAATTACCTAACAACTCAATCAAGAATAAATATATTTGATAAAAAGAAGATAAAGTAGAATAAGCAAATGTAAAATGTTAAACATTAGTTACTTTATTTTTTTTTTATTTCTAGATTAATGAGTGTTTGTGATGCTCACATATAGTTTTATATTACTAGAAATATTCGGGTTAGTATAACAAATATTCTAAATACGCGGATAATCATCTTAAACATACTCAGGTATTTAGACTTTACTAGAAATATTCGGGTTAGTTTAACAAATATTCGAGATACGCGGATAATCATCTTAAACATACTCAGGTATCTAGACTTCCACATGCACGACTCTAACTGTCGAGTTTGTTATCTTAAACCTAAGCCATGAAATTAATAAAAGTTCCTTAGTCAATACTCTATAAATAATGTTCTATCACATGAAGTACTCACTTTTCATTTAATCTCTCTACTCATTACTATTGCACATCACATATTCTCTCATCTATATTTAACATCTTATTCACCTACTTACTTGAACGTCAAAATATTTTTTACATATAGACTTCTCTCGTCTTCGGATAACCAAACTAGAACTATGTGATACTTTAAGTTAACCAAACTCACCTTAAAAATTAATCTATTCGAATTTCAATAAGAATATTTTTATATTTTTCACTAACAAATATTTAATTTTATGTTTCTTTACTACAATAAGATCGGTAAGTAAAATTTTAATTTTGCAGTAAAAAATATTAAGTATAACTTTATTGCCTATGTTATTATAATTTTTTTATAATACATAATTCATAACATGACCATTTTATTTATGTTTTATCTCTTTATTTTCATAATTTTAGTTTATTATTCAGAATCTTTGTATACATTGGGAAATTCTTATGTAGAGTTGTGCAAGCTAAACCTTGACGATGTGTTGAAGAGCCTAAGTGCTGTAATTTCGTACCAACACACTTGTTATGATGAATTAATGCGAACAAACAACAGTTAGATATTGGGGTATTTCTTGAAAGTCTCATTCTTCCTACAAGGATACCTTAGCCATTGTTAATAATTTCTGAAGCAAACTCACTCAATGCATGTCCAAATAAAAACAAGTCTGCATGTATTATGTACGTCAAAAAGGTAAATATGAGGAGATGGTGATTGTTCATGAGAAGCCATTGGTATCAACACAGCTTTACTCCAGACTGTCACAACCTCCTTTCGATACACAGGTAAATCCATCTCAACAAAATCCTATCTGAGTCTTTCTCTCCTAATAAAAAAACAAAGAACAAAACACATCTACATGAAAATCACCATCATCATTTTTCTTTGTACTAAATACCCTTTCTTAGTAGAAAAATTATTGATTTTTCCCATCCATCATCATTTCTCCATGTACTTTTCTACCAACCATACCTCAAATGAAGAGGGAAGTATGTTTTTGTCCTTACAAAATTCAAATGTTTACTTTTTGTACATCTAAATTTTTCTTACGTTTTAGGTCACCCACAAATAGAAATGTGTTATCGTGTATGATAGAGTTGAACCATGTAAATTTGTTTAGCTTCTAGATATCCTTTGGTGTTATAACTTTTTCCAAATTTTTGTGGTACAAATTTGTTGGTGGTGTTGAGAAAATGGAAACTGCTTCATAACAACGGGGAGAAAATCTCGAAGTGGGGGGACCTGGTTAATCTTCATCAAGGAAGAGCAATAGAGTCCGTGATTGTGGATAAATGAATATAACAAATAGCAAAATACTATACTAAGTTACTAACGGGTCTCATTTTATAAACTAGAGAATGACCAGCAACAGTGATTTTGGAGAAATGGATAACAAATAGCAAAATACCATGCTAGGTTACTAATAGATCTCATTTTGTAAGTAGAATGTAGAAAAGCCGAAACTTAACCTCATTCAATTTATTATTTTAATTATTTATCTAAAAATATAATTATAGATAAAATCATCTATATCATTATCAGCTTTTAAAATCATCTATGGTGGCAGTATTCGAATCCGTCCCTTATAAACCATGAAATACAAGAAATCACCCCTACCTCTACCTACCATTGCCACACTCTAAATCATCGTAAATAAAATAACCCAACAGTCAGAATGAACCAACATATATAATATAAGGTTTAGTTCATGAAGAAGCCAACCAAATCTCCATAGAATCCACCCCTACAGCTCATCGAAACTTTAAACAACCATGTTCCCCCATGTATGACTTGCAACACACAACAGAATCCACAGAAACAGAGCACAGTACAATCACCAAACATAATACATAGTGGAAAAACATTGTCGGAACAAATTATTTTCCTAATCAATCTCATAACAAAAACGAATAACTAACAATTATCCATATTTTATAACTATAGAATTAATTATATTAAACGACGGAATATAAGATTATATGTGGTTTTTCATAAATTAAATCTTTTGTTTATTTATAAATTTTTATATTTAAATCAATCTCATTGAAATTATAGATTATATATTTAAACTGTTTTTTAATTTTTTAAATATTAAAATTATAGATTATATAATATATAATATCTTTGTTTTAATCTAAAAGTTTTCTTAAAAATAGTTGAATTGAAGTCGTGAAAGCGTCATCAGTAAAAGTCGTCATCTGTAGTAATGACTTCTTTGTAATTTTTTTAGTTGATATTTAAGTTATGTTCTGTGTGTCAATTTCTGAAGAGTAAAGTCGTACTCCTTAAACACAAATTTATTCATTCCAGTAATTCTTTTCAAATCTGTTTATTCTAGTTAAATCGGTGCAAAATTCCACAATTCCTATAAAATTTCCAATTATCTTCCCTTCATTTCTTGCACATTTCTTTGGAAACGAGAAACCAAGTAAATGTAGCCCAACATTAATCCTAAAATATCAAACTTAAAGATTATGGAGAAGTTTTTACATAAAACCTCAAGAAGTTTACTTCAATTGGCACAACTTTAAGGCACTAAATGGTCACAGGATCATGATTATATACAAAGATGTTTCCATCGATCTCAACATTGAAGCTACTTCTAAGGAATTTTTCGCAGCAAAGCTAACATGAACAATTACTGTAGCTTCTTAGCAAAACCTGCAGTCTATGGTACCGAAACCATCACAACTAGTCAAGCTTGCAAGCAGCTTTTATTCATCAGAAAGACAACAGTGACACCTCTCAACTGCAAATAAAGAATATCACTCTGATAAGAGTAATACCAAATATAACACAACTAGAAGATTACAAACAAAATTAAAACAACTCACTAAATTTCTTTGGTTAAACATAGAATGGACTCTTAACAGTTTCAAAAGAATGCCTTACCTCTATAACTTTAATAATGTTCTAAAACCAAAACACACTCTTTCACTTACTAATGTTACCAACGAAAATGAGCACTTGCTGTTTGCCGAGGTTAAAATTACATACTATATGATATAACAGAGTAGCAACTCTTTTTCAGTAATGCTTTATGATTTATTAAGGAAATATTAATTTACCCTTTGTTGAATCTTCTTGTTCCAGCGAGAAGTATTTTACAGAAGTATTGGTTTCAATGGACAAGTAAAGATTCCTACCGTTAAATCACATAAGATAATAACACCAGATAAGAGAATAACACCAGACGTACAATCAAAATATATATCATTATCCATATCAAACAACATCTAACTAACACATCGGGTGCCTATGGCTCTTTGCTATGAGATGTTAGGTAAAAGGACTAAGTGAAAAATTATAAAATATGATAAAATAAAAAATTAGAGGTTCAAAACATTCTTTTAAGGTATTTAAATTTAAAAATAGAAGAAGACAACTTTTAATAAGATGTTGAAAATCTCGAAATATTTATGTAAAGCAATGTGAATCAATGATGTTTTCAATCCAGTTATACCAGCAGCATTACTCCTCCAACAAATAAACTACAAAAGGAACAAACCGCACTGAACCTGCAATTCTGTAGAAACAAAACTTTTAGACTAGCGGAATAACATCTGCAGTGGATTTCAGTGTCTGCCAGTGTTAACTTCTTGAATTTATATTTACAACGACATTTTCAAAAGGAACTGGCACCACATTAGGCCACAATCACCAGCTTTACTGCAATCACATCCAATTGCAAACTCGAGATTCACAGACATTTATTGTTAAAAATGAAGTACCATTCAAAGGAGGTTAGACCAAACCTCTTCAACCCGAAAGACCAGCACAAGTGAACCCATTTTGCACAAGTTGGTTAACCGCATCCCTGAACTTGTAGTAGTCATCAACTTTGTTATAGACTTGATGAGAAATTCTTGCATACCCAGTAATCACCCCAACTTCCCCCTCTCTTGGGGGCCGATAATATAACGGAACCTCAACCCCAAAAGCATCCCTCAAATGTGTTCTCAACTTGAGAGCATCAGAATCACTTCCAATCCCCAAACAAGCAGGCAAACCAACCATAACCATGCTAGCACACATATGCGCCGGACTCCCGAGCCGAGTACCCCATGCCTTGGCCAACATCTCCCCCATCTCCACAACAGCCTCATGATTCCTCTTCTTAATCCCCTCAATACCACCTTCAAACCGGTTAACAAACTCCACCGCAGTAGGAACAACCAATTGTGCACTGTAATCCCTGGTCCCAATCCAAGCACTCTCCACAGCCAAGCCATTGCCATACTCATGAGACACCACAGGGTGATGCAAATCAGAACCAGAACCCTTAGGGTTCCTACGAGTATACAAAAACGCAATTGAAGGTGGACAAAAGAACCACTTGTGCAAATTACTAGTGTAAAAATCAGCACCAATTTCCTTCATGTCAACATCAGTGCACCCAATGGAATGTGCAGCGTCAACAAAAACCTGGTCCACCCCTTCCTCCCTGCAAATCTGAATCAACTCCTTAACAGGAATAACCACACACGGCATGGAAGTCACGTGATCAATCACCGCTAACCTAACCCTATTTCCGTTACTATTTCCTCTCTCCAAGGCCTTCCTAAACTCGGAAATTATCTCGTCGTTGGAGTTAACAGGGAAAGGGAGGGGAACCTCGACAACATTACCTCCGGCGCGAGTGACGTACGCTTCCATGGATTTCTTCACGGAGCCGTAAGCGTAGTGGAGCATGAGGACGACGTCACCTTTCTGGAATCTTCCTTCGCGGAAGTTCCATGCGGTGTGCTGGAGGACGATGGCGGCAGCGGTGGTGGCGTTGTCGACAATAGAGATCTCATCGACGTGGTCGGCGTTGACGAGGTCCTTGATTAGGGTTCGCGATTGGAGGATGCCGGTTTTGAGGTCATTGAAGTAGAAGTGGTCGGGCTGGCGGAGGTACCGGAGCTGCCAGCGGTGCTGCGCAGCGATGATGGAGGCGGGGCAGCAGCCGAAGCTGCCGTTGTTGATGCGCGCGACGGAGGCGTCGTGGTGGGCGAATTCGGATTCGATTTCGGAGGCAGTTATAACGGATGAGAGTTTGGGCTTTTTGGATACGTGAGAACCATTGTGGCGGTTGTTTTCGTGGATATGGTTATCGGTGGTGGAAGACATTGGGCTTTGGAATTAGGAGAATCGCGAAATGAAGAGAAGGGCAACGAGAATTTCACCATAAGAGAAGAGAGGTGGGAGTGTGAGAGAAAAAATTAGATTATAGATTAGGGGAACAGGGACAAGTGGCTAACCCTGTTTACCTCTCCTCTGCTTCCAATTAACACATTAATTAATTCACTATTAATCTATAATAATGACAATATTGAATGTGGGTACTGTAGTAGTACTATTTACCGGAATCACTTTATGAAGTGGCTAGAGATTAGGATTGGGCATGTGTGAGTGTGTTCACGTGAAACTTTTAGAAATAATATCAGAGAAGAACGTGATCTATTAGCTACAGCTTCCAAACAAGTTGATGAAAATGAACGGCGGAGGGAAGTTTGAATACGGCAAGAAACACTAGGTTCCGCATTTCTTTCACCTTCTGTGTATGATTTGGGTTAATCTAGGTTTTTTTGGGCAATGTTATACATTGCGGCATCCCATAATTTCAAAACACATTTAATATGTACTAAAATTTTAAATTTATCGTTTTAAAATTGAATTTCGGAATATACGTTTTAAAATATATCATTTAATTTTTTAATATTTTATTATTTTTATAAGCCGCTTAATACAAAATAAAGTGTATAATATATTTTTAAAATTTTAAAATCTAAAATATAACTATGCCTATTTAAAAGTATCGACACGTGAAAGTTTGGTGTATATGAACGGTTTATTTGTGACTTTATGTACTAATTGTAATGCATTTTAGTAATGCATTTTAGGTTCTCTTAAGTTTGTGTTTTTTGACATATGTTTAAAAATATAAAAAAAAATATTGACAGTCCTCCTAAATATATTTTATATTTATTAAAATGAAGATATTTAAAATATTAAAATAAATAGTCACGTTAAAATAATAATAAATATAACTTAAGAAAAATTACTTGTAAGAAGAATTATACTTCGATTATGAGCTCTTGTATGTTTTATCATTATTTAAACTATATAGACAATAACGTAATAATACAGATAGTGGATCTTCATTTATCATGAAAAATATATGTATAGATATGATATTGACCTAAATCAATCTATTCATTAAATTAAACAGGATAAATAGATGTGAAGTATCTATAATCAATAATTTTGATATATCATTATACTTTTAATTAATAAGTTATAAATTTTTCTGGTTTTTTATAAGATAAAATATATTCGTTGGCAGGTGTGGTTAACATAACCTATTTTAAAACATAGGTCAAAATTGAACCCTTATTTTCTTTACTTGACTCATAGGTCCACTCGTTTAGACCAATGTGTAGCTTATTATAACTGTATTTTAATTTTATTATAGCTAGTTAATTTTCATCTTTGAAATGTCACACGAATTCAGTTTTATTTTCTAGATTTAAAACGAAAAATAATTTATAAATGTTCAAAAGAGTAAAAAAAATAATTTATATTTGATTATTTTTCCATCATTTTAAAATTATTTTTTAAAGCAACTAAATAAAATTTTATTTGAAATATTTTTATTTTAATTAGACTTTAAAGTTTCTTATCTTCTAAATGTTTCTAAAAGTAAAAATATTAAAAAAAGAACATGTGTTTTTTAATAACTATGACAAGGGCCTTAGTTTCAATTGTTTTTAAAAGTAAAAATATTTTAATTGATTCAAATGCTTAATCACCTCTACTCTTACAAATAACATGTGATGAAGAATTATGGTTGAATTGGCAGAACTGATGTCTAAGTATCATATTTTGTTGTCTCTTTCTTTGTTTCTATCACTGTAAATGCAGACAAATATTAATGTTGCTATGTGCAAACACATGAGACGTTGATTTGTGAAAAAAAAAAAAAAAAAACTTTATCCTACGCTATCCATATGATACTGATCAGATTCTTTCATACATGACCTTCGTTTTATATTAATAAAAATGGAAATGAAAATAACATTAATAATAATGATAAAATTTTAAATTTAAAAACTTATTTTCATTCCTCTTGAGTTAACTTTTTTTATTTCCACTATATTTTTAACATAATTATTGTCTTTTAATTTCACACTTATTTCTTTTCATGTTTTTTGTCTTCCTTTCTATTGAACACTTTTAGAATTATTTAAAGTGTCTCTAAATATTTTTTTTATATTTTCATGATATATAAAAAAAATTACTTAAGTTTCTTTAAATAAATCATTTTACTTTAAATAACATGAGACGTTGATGTGAAAAAAAAAAAAAAAAAAAAAAAAATTTAACTTAAAATACACA
>Ga0099824_1006396_pt1 | contig 16195 bp, 7 predicted proteins | sample SiratrowhiteBW_FD_76837 | JGI IMG/M metagenome (GOLD analysis project Ga0099824, IMG submission 76837) | Root nodule microbial communities of legume samples collected from California, USA - Siratro white BW | ecosystem: Host-associated > Plants > Roots > Nodule | place: USA: California...
ATATATATATAATAAATACCTATTGTATAAGTAATTTTATTACTAAAACATGATAGGTAAACTAATTTTTTAACAACTATAAATAAATAAGAGAAAAATAAATGTGTAATTTAATTTTCTTTATAAATTAACAACGAAGAGCTTATAACTTAAGACATTGTGTACACTTACCAAAATTTCATTGATTCTAATGAGTTGTATACCTGAGTTCAAAATTTTATATTTTTAAATAGATTATTAAAATAATTATTACAAAATATAATACCTAAATATAGACATATTAAAATACAATTTAATTTTTTAATGTATATATTTATCATTTTTCAGAAAATCAGTTTATGAAAATGATTATATGGACATGTTAGTTGTTATATCACTAGCTCATTAACCTAATTAAAATTTAGGAAATTAAAATCACATGAGGCATGTATAAAAAAACTAAAATTGTACTTAAATCTAAAATTAAACTATCCCATTAATTAGTCATGTAATATAGACTTTTCAGGGACCAGGTCAATCATTATTTGGAAATTTTAAACTTGTTCATTTGTCGTGTTAGGTCATATCTATCTAATCAACGAAGATTTATCATTCGCAAATTTCTGAAAGGTTAGCAAACTCTTACTATATATATATGAATAAAGTAAAATTATATCTAAAATTCTAAATTAAATGTTAATCAATTATTAAAATATATGAATCGTATTAAGATAGGCTCATGGAGATGAAAGGGAAAGAATAGTTATAAAACAGGATTTATGTTGTTCTATAGTATTTTTATCACTTCAACTGTTTTCACAGTAAGATGTATCACCATTCAATGGCATGAGACATAAAGCAAGAGATAGTTGTGTCATTAGGAGCACTTAAAAGTTTTTGGATAAGCATCCAAGGCAAGTAACAAATAGAACTCCATTCTTTTTTATATAATTTATCTTTTCCTTTTAGCTTTCTTCATTATCATAGTAATGACCAATAGTCATGCAAGTAAAAAACGAATGGAAGGGATTGGAGTTGATGCTTACATTATAAAGTAAAGGAGTCATTGCTTTCAGATTTTTTTTTTTATTTTTTATTACAAAAATAGCTAACTTGTTTTTACTTTATTTTATATTTTTCCTATTTGAAAATCTTTAAAAATAAGAAACAAAATAAAAACAAACGGATATTTTTATAATTAAATTAAAGTATTTTTCTCCACTAAAACAACTCCTAAATTTGCATTAAAATTGTATGTGTGTGTATAATAATAGAGCTTTTTGCTCAATGGTTGCTAGCTTTATTTTGTGGTGTGTAGAGCAACAAGGAATAGATGAATGATGTTGGTGCGTGAACCTATAAAGTTCTATTTCTTTAAATTTGGAGGAGGAAAAGGCTCACAACTTTCACTTTTCATTTGAAAGAAACTTGACTTGTATTTTTTCCACGCGTAATGCGTTCTGTCAAAATCTTCATTTTTTGTGTATATTGAGACTCCAATAGCATTTTCAATAGAAAGCTTAGCTAGCTACGAATATGAGAGAGTTACGTAGGGTGGAATCATTTGAACATGATGATGAAAAACATGTTCCATTCCTTCATTTTAATATAGAGAAATTGTTTGCCACTTCTTTCTCCTTATCAACACTTGACCAAAGGGGACTTCAAATTTTACCTAGTCTTTTGAAGTACCTAGTTCGACCTGATCTAGCTGTATGGTTCTTGCTGAGGATGAGATAAACGTCAACATGACACATCAAATTCGTTAAGGATGTCATTTTCAAACAATTGTTGGTCCACAGATGTATCTTACTCTGAACCTCAACTTTTACAACTTTGTCATTTAGAGAGTTTTTCCACACACCTCTGGTTAGGCCTAGTCAGAAATATCAAATTTCAGTGACCACTAACATTATTTTACTCCCATTGTGAAATGACACTTCAAACGTTTTATATACCTACATGCTGAAGATTCCATCTTCTACCTTAATTATGTGTATGTGTGTGTATATAATATGTTTTTCAGGGTTCAATCATTCATATGATTGCTAATTGCGTTGGATGGCCAAACATAACATAGATTATGATAAACAAGTATGAAATGCTAGCAGGGTTTCTTTCATGATTCATTTTTGCAAAAAGAAAAGGATGTGACTTCAGTGATAACATAAAAGTTGTGATATAAAATTTATATATGGGTGTGTATGATATGATGAATGGTATGACTTGTGTGTGAAAGATATAGTGTTGGAATTCCCTAATCTGACACACACCACATCAAGTGCGTATCTTGTCACGTGTAGGCACACTATAATAGGTTTTGCTTGACAAAGTGTGAACAAATGATGGATCATGGCTGCCCCAACAAATGTGGATCAGCCACTCACAACATCAGTTTTTTGGTCTGCTAATCACAACATATGTTTACATTTAATTTCTCTGCTTCTTAATTATACCTAGTCACAAAACAAAATATGGTGTGTGTATCTATATATATATATATATATATATATATATATTCCTTCATTTGTACCATTATTCTTGTTGTTCAACTTATGTATTGTTCACTTGCTCTAACAGATTTGTTAGTGTAGTGCTCTGTGTTAATTTGGCTTTGAGTTAGCTGAATGTTTTAAGGTCATCTTTTGTATGTGACCAAAATTTTGTACTGGTCTTTCAGATAATTTTTTTGTGCCTGCTTCTTTCTGCACCTCCAAGCCTTCTTAAATCACCTCTAAAATTTTCAAAAATTCTGACACTGTCTTTTTTGTCCTCTCAGTTCCGGAATATATATTTAGAGTGAGAATATATTATGAAACAACTTAATTCGAAATATGTTAATTGAGTTTCGGAACTAAGCATTCCGTAAGTCAATAAAAATATTTTAGAATGAATTATTTCAAAATAGATTTGAAGGGTGAGAATATGTTACGGAATATTTTGTTCCAGAACTTATTAGTTGAGTTCTAAAACTGGATATTTCATAAGCCAATATTTCGGAATTAGCTGTTTTAAAATGAATTTCCATTATATTATTATTTCAAAACACGGTGTTTTGTAACTAAAAAACCTGTTTTGAAATAACCTGTTCCAGAACGACCTGTTTTGGAACGACCTGTTCCAAAAGTTAATATATAGTTTCAAAATAAATCATTTTAGAACAGATTTTTTAAGTTACGGAATATCTTATTTCTTCCGAAATTGGAGGTGCAAAGATATTTTCGTCTATACACTATTATTTTAAGAGTAATTTTGATAATTTAAAAAATTTTGGAAGTGTCGAAGAAAGACTTCGAGGTGCAGGAAGAAGCATTCTTTTTTGTTTATGATTGACCAAAACAAAAGAGTCCGGATTAAATAAACCAAAACATACCTACCGGCTAGAGTATAGTATCAAGGCTGACCCTTATATATAAAGTACATGAATTTCCTATTTTAAGCCTGAAAAAAGGTAATTTTTATCACGATAAAAATAATTAACTAAAGTAAATGGTATTAAGAGTAAATGCTTTTGTTTGAATATTACCTTTCATTCTATCATGTTTTCTTTTGTTTTAAAAGCTACTTTAACAACTTGTGAATTTTAAAATTTTGAGTTCTTGCTAGTATGACTATTTAGTATAAGATGAATTTACAATCAAATTATATGTATGTCAATTGAAAAATAGAGGGCAGATGAACTTTCAAAGTGTTATAATTTCTGGCTAAAATTTGTTATAGAAATAAATAAACAAGTTAAGTTCTGTGAAAAACACAAAGAAAATTGATAAATTGTTGATAACGGAATTATCTTCCTAAATATATTTAATATTAACTTTTTTTAAACAAGTAAAATAGATTTTGAACAGTTTAAAATGCATAAAGATATTTTTAGTTTTTTGTTAAATGTTAAGAAATTTTTGTTCACTACTATATGCATCTTCTCTATAACCTGCATAATCACTGTATCAACTCATCAAATTATCTGTGTAAGTTGAAGTAGCCAAATTGTAGAATTTTAAAGAAAACTAACTACCCTATATGTGTGATTTGTATATTTAGATAGGAATGTTGACGGTAGGATTTAGACAAACATTATTTAACCTACTAAAAAAATATTGGGTTAGGTTATAGATTCAGCAGAAACTCCATCCACTCTTTGAACAGATTGGATTAGATTGAATCAATTCAGTCAAAATTTTGAAACTTTTTATTTAAAAAATAATAATTTAAGATTTTAAATAAATTAATAAATCAAGTCATGATAAATATATTTAAATTAATTTAAAACATGAACAAAAATATAATTTTGTTCATAACACAAATATAAGAAAAAGTATCGAGTCATTCATATTAAATTTATCATCCAACCTGAATTAATTAAAATTTGATCCAATCATAAATAAAATATAATATCCAATTTAATTAAACTCGATTAGATCATATTAGATCCTCGGATAATCCGATTTAATAAATACCTCCATACTTGCATAATGAAATTCCTTTCGGACCGTGATCTATCCTTGGAACTAGCCCAACACTAAGGTAACAATTCTAACCACTTTAAGATCAAAACTTAAACATACTAAGCTTGCATTATTTAAAGCTTTTACGCTGAATTTATTATAAGCCTTGAATCTATAATTTAATATTAAATTTTATTATTATTAATTAATTAATAAATTAAACGGGTGAAATTTTAGTTTATGTATTGAATTTTAAAAAAAATTGTCGTCAATAAGCCAACAATCGAATTGAATGACCCAGGAAGCCCATATTTTTCGAAATGGCCCATCAAGCAAAGGCCTCAATTAACTTTTTTTTTTCTTATTTTTCTCTTCTGAAGAAGTATCTTTCAAATATGTCCTTATTCTATTATACTTTTTCCTCGTTCATATATCACTTTCAGATATAGGAGTTTATACTATCGTAATACACTATTTACGAGGCTTCGTTTTCTATGGAAGGAATAAAAAACTTATTTGTAACTCTAAAACTCAGCCAAAGAGTTTTTGTTTCTCAACAGAATGCTTGAAGTAGTAATGAAAGAACTAGGTCGAAATATAAAAATACATATAAATGAAAAGTATTTAAAGTAGAAAAACGAAAAGAGCATGTCATAATTGAGTGATACAAGTTATAGAAAAAATAATTAAGTAACTATACAACCTTCAGAATGTTGCATGAAATAGTTTCAGTGATATAAAAATTCTTACAGTTTTTGATAATGTCATTTTTTGGACTGAAAAATAAAATGTTTCATGACAAAACAAAACGTATTGATATTTCATATCACTTTGTGATTTTATTATGCTTGATGATATGGTTGTTATAGTGAAGTTAGCATCCATGATAATTCTTCTAATATAACAAATAAGACACTTCTTAATTATAATTTATTACAATTGGTGACCAAATTCTTTATTTTATTTTATTTTATTTGTTAAGGATTTACGTGCACTTATATAACAGTTTTGTTGCAATTTTTCTCTTTTATCACTCATGTATCGAATTTCAGCATAGTGAATTTTTTTTTAATGCATGTAGTTTTTCTTTTCAAGTATATTTTTCACATTGGATTTGTGTGTTCTTTTGTCTTTTGCAGAGATAATTATCTCTATTGCACCTTATTCCTAACCATTACTTGAAAGAAAAATGTCCATAATATGAAATAATGAACGCATGTAGTGTGAAAACACATATGCATGCTTTTTAGCGTTCCCATTGAATAATAATACCAATTCCTTAATTTACGTAGTTGTTTGACTAGATTCATGAAAACGTAGTTCATTCCAACACTCTATGATTTGCATGATAAATAGTGTCTGTGTCTGCAAAATACATGGCCATAAATGTTATGATCATATTGGTGTTAATAGTGTCTCATTGACTTGTAGGTACAGTTATACTTGGGAATGATTAATATACAATTATTTAAAACGAAAGTCAAAAGAAAGAACACATGATGAAAGGAAAAGTTAGTTTTACCATTCTAACTTTAATATATAGACATGTATGCTTTCTCAAACACAATAATGAACTGTTATGTTATCTACCCCACATTATTTTAAGTGCAACAAAAACAATAAGCTGCTACATATATTTACATGATCACATAATTGTGTGTTGTTTCATCTTGCTCCTGATGAAAAAGAGTAACGTTTTATTTGGATTAAGGAAATGAGAAAAAAAAATGGAAAGTGTAATATTTATATTAAGGAAAAGAATGTGAAAAGTGAAGAAAATTTAATGAAAATTTATGTGATAAAATAAAATAAAATTATAAATTAAGATGTTTAAAAAATGATCAAAATGTTATTGTAAAAGATGAAATATGATTAAATATTAAAAAAATATTTAAATACCTACCACCATCTCATGTTAAACACTTTGTTCCATTACAAGTTCGGTATCTATTGATAAATAATCATTGATTATTTGATATATTTTTTTAATTTTATAAAATAACTTATTGTTAAAAAATAAAAATAAAAATAAAAATTTAAATTTAAATAAATTTTAAATTAACATGAAAAAGAATCGATATAAAATAGATGTTAACTCTCAAATGAGCTTTAATTGGATGATAGGCCAATCTTGTTTAATAAATAATCATACATGTAAAGTTTTTTTAACATATTCTAATTTTCTTAAAGATGAGAGGAGTATTCGGTAGTCTTAAAATTGATTATAACAAAGAACAATAGCGTATTTAAAATCATGAAAAAAGAAAAAAAGAAGTAAAACTCATAAATTAGCTCCTACAATTTGCAAAATATTTTGTGATTATTATTAAGGATTTTAACCTTATTAAAATATATTTTAAGTATTGTGCACGTAAAATTGTTTATTATTATTTTTACAAATCTCAAATCCTTTTCACACAAAAGCAAGTAGTTCAAGCCAGATAAAATTATTAAAAATCATTAAGAACGAACGTATCTGCGTCTACTCTAATTGATTGAGTATTTTCAATACCTGTCATATATTTTCTAGATTTTCTTCTTGATTCATAATAGTGTCCTTTGTCAAGTTGGGTCTTCCTCAATAGTTGTTTCCACCACATCTTGTCCTTATTTTTTTTATAGAAATAAATGTAAATTAGGACTTTAACGCTTGGATAAAATGAGTTGGTAACCTTCTAAAATATTGTATCTAAAGTTTTCATGGTGGAAAACATAATTTTCTTTCTTAATAATACAGTCGTACGTTGTTTGGAAAAGAACTACACTTTAGCCTCCATTTAATAATACATTGAAAAACAGGGAGATGGTACTCTCTTGCACGCAATAATACACATTATTCTCATTTGGATAAGCATAAATATGCTTACTAATCACGTTTTAAATAAACAAAACATTCTAAAAGAAGACAAGTACAATAATACTATTTTCTGATATGTAGAGGAATAATCCTCCCCACATGTTAAACTAGTGCTAATTTATATTGTCCTTTCGGGATTGCATTATCCCTCCTCAAGGTTCCATGTTCTTAATTATGCCTTCTACATGCCTTATGCTTATCCATTATTTTTCTTCTGTAATGCTCCATCGCACATAAATAAACTCCTGTCCAATGCACTTACCAATACCATTAAAATCTATGCTTATCCAAAATATTGAGATTCCAAATCATAGTTTGGATAAACTTCACAAACTCATTATTCTGGATATTTGGATAAAGAATAATCTTTAGATATACAGTACAAGGAAATACCAAACCAATATTTCATACTCTCCTTTTTTTATCTATTTTAATTCTACAAAAAATTACTCCTTTTCATCGGTCTCTTTATAATTTTAATAAAATTATTCTTATTTTTTATTATACTCTTAGTCCTTAAAATAATTTAAACATATATATGGTGAAAAAAGTACATTTGGTGAAAAAAAGAAAAAAGGAAAAGCATATATTTTGTTGTTTGAGAGATGGGTGTTAGGGAATGATTGATTGAGGCATGAGTTGCATCCTTAAGCTAAATCTTTGGCGAAAGAAGCCGTCATCAACTGTTTGTACGGAATTTTGTAGGACCAACGGTATCAATTCTGATTCACATATGCCAACCTACTTCATGTCACACCCCACTGCTATTTTTTTCTTTAAAATATCATCCTAGCAAACTGAATTTCTTTTATATTTTTTACTCTAAAATTTAATATATAATGAAATACTTCAAATAACTTAACAGGTTTGTATTTACGTTCAGGTATATAATTTTGTTTTATGTTAATAGATAATCTTTAAGTCGTGAATCTTATCAATAAATGTATCGTTTTATATTAAACATAAAAAATTAATATAACAGTAATATATCACTGATTGTTTTTTACATTACTTGTTTTTGAAAGTTAAAAGTATTTTTTAAATGGTTTCGTTTTAAATTTTTTTCAATTAGATTGACTTAAGTTATTTTAGATATTTAAGAGAGAAATAAAAAAATTGTGTGTGGGTGTTTTGCACATACATGAAAACTTATATTATAATTAAAATCTAAAAACTGGAAGCTTTAATTATAAGTTAACTGTATTATAGGAGAAGAACAAACTCTTTAGAAACAAATTTTACAAGGAATCGATTTTAGTTATTTTTAATGGAATATAAATAAACTAATCAAATTTCATCATAGTATAGATTCAATAATTATACTTAATATAAGTTTATGTCATTAATAAAGTTTATTATCATAAACTACTAATGACTCAACATCATTTTTATAAATAGGAGAACGTTTTTCTAAATAAGACTATCAGTTTCAACATCTCATTTATATTAAGAATTAACTCAATAATTGAAATGTCTTTGCAAGTATCTCTCTAGAACAAATAAGAAAGAGAAGATATCCTTCCCATCCAATCAAGAAGAAAAAGATATTTTATTCAAAGATTCAACTTAACTTCTAAAAATAAGCTTACCACTCATAGTCGGTTCCACAATTATTTTCTTTTTACCTTAACCATCTACTCTTTATTTTCAACCTACTTTAAAAGTGAGACAATTAATAATTTAGTTAATATATATATATATATATATATATATATATATATAATTTTAATATTTGAATTTATTTCAAATGATTTATCGTGTTACAATTTGTTAGAATATTTTTAAATCTTGTATTATAATAATTTGATGATTTTGTTTGATCTTAAATATAACCTATTACGTATGAAAGTAGCAGTAGAAAAATATTTTTTAATTTGGTCTGCGACTAAATTTCGTTTAATTCTATTTAAACATCTTTTTATTTTTATTTTTATTTTTTGGTGGATTAAGAATATATAATTCATTTTAGGAGGTAAAATTATCAAAATATATCTGTATTTATAAGTTATATATTTATAAAATTAGTTAGGAATTAAATTACAATCCACATATTCCGTTTATACGCAAATAAACAATCAATCTCGATAGTTATAGTTAATCCATGAGAAATCAATATTATCAAATAAAATGCATCGATATCCATCTTTCACTTCCACAAATGTTGTGTATATTTTAATTAAATCTTAAAAGTAAGATTTCATGCCTAATCAAGCCTACTAAATATATTTGGTAATAATGTAATATAATTATAGTTATTCTTTGGTTTTTACTTAACATCGTAAAAGTAATGAGATGAATTCTTATAATTGAAGAAAGTTGCAATATCTCCCATCTATGAATGAATCACTCCATGATTGCTCTAAAAGTGATGCAAACAATGATTGTACGATAGCTAACAGAATTACTTTTTTCATGCTGTCAAACTTTTACGTTTATTTTTCCAATTATCTAATCATAAATTCAAAATTAAACTTTTTAAAACAATATATAAATTTTAAAATCAACATATATATATATATATAATTTGATTGATTGACTCTCATGGTTATTTGTCCCATTGTGGCCTTATCCCTTTCTCATCTCCAATCTCTTGTGCTTTTTCGTCCGATCATCATTGTCATCTAAATAATTTTATATCCCTTTTCTATTTTCTATTTGCAATTTTCAAATTACAATCTTTGCAAAATCCCCATTTTTCGCACCATTCACCACCAAATTGCAAATTACAATCCTTGCAAAATCCTAATGAAAGATCTTTTTGTCTCTATGTTTTCCTTGTTCTTCTTTCCCTTTTGTTGGTTTCCCTCTAACATTGTGTACTTGGGATATGAAGAAGTTTTGACTTCTAGTTAACCTTTCCTTTGGAAAAATTTTCGCCCACCCTTTCTAGGTTTCTTTGGTCATTATGCTTAGATTCTTGATGATTTTGGGTCCATCTTTGGTATTGTACATCATCATTATAAGTATAGAAAATATGCTAGGGATACAATGGAGAATTTTGGGGTTCACATGATTTGTTCCCAAATTTTAAAATAAACAGACATAACCCTCTTTTAATAATGAACACTTGGACCTAAACAATAATTACACAAGACTTGCATATTTTTTAGATTTTATAAAATTAGACAGTTTTAATTTTGATTTCTATATGTTTTTTTATTCCATAAAAATTGAAATCACTAGTTTTAGTATTTATAAAATATGTAAATTTTTGTTTTAATTTACATAATGAATTTATAATTTTTGGTCACTCTAAAAATAAAAGGATTAGACCTAGAATTTAGGTTTGTCCAAAAATGTAGAAGAAAGTGCTTGTGCTATCGTTTTCACTGCTTGATGACACCAAACATGGAGCAGAGCTACATAAGTTGTTGGAGTTTTAGAATTCACTAGTTTTTTTAATAATGAGCTGTGAACCCTATCCCAACATGAAAGGTCATTGTATTCTACACAATTCCACTAAAAATTCAGAAACCAAAACAAGTTCAAAAGTGGCTCCATAGCTTAAGCTTTAGTGTGTGACTGCTACAGGTACCAATAGATCTGCTTCTGCCCCCAAATCTCAATGTATCCTTTTATGCATTGAGAGGTAAATGGAGATAAGGGCCCTTTTAGATTCTCAAACTTTCCTTTTACATCTCTGTCTCTTTCATACTTCTATACTTTTGTTTTATTCTTGTGATCAGTAATTAGGTTACAGAACAATTTGAAAACAAGGAAATCCATTGAAGCCCATGACATTAATGGTAGCATCAATATAATGATTGATACAAGAAATAACTTTTTTTTCATAACTGTAATTATTATTTATAGGTTTTCTCTGAGATTTTATATTTCAATTACGTTTTCCTACTCATTTGATGGTTTCAAACATACAACAAACCATGTAAAAAGCTTAAATGTTTATATCAAATGTGAGGAAGTGAAATAAACTTTAACTAAGAAAGTTTTTAGTATTTAAAAAAAAATGAATTTTTATGTTGATGAAAATTAGTCGAAACAATAAAACACTTGAATAAATTAGTAGGTTATAAAAACAACACATGTATACCCTCACCTTTAGATAACTCAAATAGTATACAACCATACCATAGTTATAGATATAGAAATTATATATTATTTTTAGTTATTCAATAATTCAAATGATTGAGAATTGGATTAAGAATAAAAAATTGGTAATCAACTTTATTTGCTGTAGAATATATATTTTTTGGTTTAACCTATAGAAGATAAAAGTCTATAAAGATATACTTATTTAAAAAAAAAATTATTTAATTACTCTTTGTATTTTTTTTTTTTTACTAATAACTCTGATCAATTTGAGTCTTAAAAAGTTTTCTTTAAACGAAACAGTTTTTGTCTTTGACAACTAGTCAAAATTCATCTTTAAAGAGATCATAGAATTTCGAAAAAAAAACTTCACTTTTTTGATTCCGTTAAAACAATACTCTTTCTTTCGATGAGAACATTTAGTGTCTTTTGTGGGTTGTTAGTAAAAATGTGTTTTTTTTTCTTCTAAACCAATTGTTTGATTGTTTTAACAGAAAGTTACACTGTCATCTTCTCTTCTTTTAGTATTGAGATTGATCATTTATTAGTAATACTTTAAACACACACATAAAAAGTCTCTTTGAGAAGAATAAATAAACCATTCAAAATGTTTAGTCTCCATCATAGGATCAATTGTTCTTATCCAAATGAGATTTTAAATGAATAGCAAAGGAATGAAGTTTCCTTTTTTTTAACTTTGTAAACTTCTTAAAAATAAACTTTAACAAATTGATTGTCGAAGACAAAAAAATGTTTACATATAGAAGATTATCTAACTCTTAAATTAATAAAAATTTATATAAGAAATGATTGAATAGTAGGTATTTTTTTGATATATAAGTTTATGGACATCTTATAATAAGACTGAATAAAAAAATAAAAAAACATGTTTAATTATAAATAAGTATTTACCAACTTTTACTTGACCTACATTTTAATCCAAATATCTCAAATATAAATAGTTAAGTTAAGAAAGATTGATTAGGTTACAATTATCTAAATTTGCTATTAAAATAAAAATATAATATTAAAAAGGTGTTCAAATTAATGAAATTCAAAATTATAAGGTGTAATACAATCTATTATATAAGTCTAAAAATTGGTTAAAGAAAAATTCAAGAATATTTTATTATCATGTTTGAATGTAAATCACTTTTAATGTGAAAATATTTATTGAGATATCATTTTCAATTTTTTATATCAATATATTATTATAATAAAAAACAAAATGAATTAATTAATATTATACCATCTATGCAGTACTATAATAAAAAAGTAAAATAAAATAAAATTATGGTGTAAGTGAATTATTATTTTATTAATAAATAAATAGAGAACTATTTTCTTAATATGCACTATTGATGGATGACGAACACAATATGCATCTATAACTTCACAACATAAACGTAGTAGAGTTAAGATACCATTTCCAATTTTTCAATATTTTGTTCGCACAATAATGATGTGAGTAAACTATTAATAGGATTATTTGAAGAATGTACATTGTTAATTTGTGTGATAATAAAAGTTTTATTAGATGTTATGATTGACTTAAAATATTTTTACCTAAATTTAAACATTTTCGGAGTGAGTTGTTTACGAATATATAATTCTTTATCGAAATATGTTGAAGATATTAGATGGATTATAATAAAAGTTTAATTAAAACACCACTTGATGATTAATCTATCAATGACATTCTCACATTAAATTTATTAAAATAATCAAAATGTGCCTAGAATTTATGTTTATATAAAATTTTTAAGTCGAGTCAAATTTAAAAATTAAAACGTGGTTTAAATTGAATTGATTCAACTTTTAAATTAATTTATGTTTTAATGTATTTATATTTATCCGAATAAGTCAAATTTAAAAATATTCTTTTTTAAATTAGACAAAAATTACCTATTGATTAAACATAGGATCGATTTAAACTTTAAAATTAAAATCCACTTAAAAAACTAAATTTACTCAATATAATTTTCTTACACAGTTCATTAGGATAGATCAAGCGGACGCAACTCCTTTATGACAAAAATAATATTAAAATTAAGAGCTAATCAGTTAAATTTTATATCTAGAGAATAGTATATCTCATCAACAATAAATACGTAGAATAATAATTTATTTTATAAATAAAAAATAAAAATAATATATTTTATAAGTATTAAAAATTACATTAAATTATATTTGTAAATAATTTGTAAATAAAATAGAAATAGCACACATGATTAGATATTGAATTCATTTTTTGAGAACCTTTGCGAATAGGAATTTATTTTTTTCTCGTTCCCCACAAAATTACTTTATCCCACAGTGAGGTGAAATAATAAAAGTAACAAAGGAACCACGTAAAGACACGCGAACTCGTGTCCCCAACTAGTGCTCCATCTTTTTATGCCTTTCACCTGTTTGTTTATTTGTCACACACAAAATGAAAGAGAGAACAGTGACCACCCAATCATCTACAATGCCATTTTCATTGCCACCTGGTTTCTTGGTCTACACATGCCCCTTTTTTTATGAACCAGACGGCTTAATTAATTTCTTCAATCTATCATGAGAACCTCTCATACGTGACCACATACCCTAAGCTGGGATATTCTATGCTATTACTTGTTTAAGATTCATAATTACTGATAATTTCGAATGATCACAACATATTAAAAAATAAAAGTACTCAACCGCTCAAGAAAGTTAATTAAGTGTCTCAAATAGCAAAAGATACTTTATGCATTAATATAATGAAAAAGTTTGGGACAATAACTGGGGTGTCAGCAACCAGTCACACAAAACCAAATAAAAAATTACACAAGGAACTGTTGCCTAAAATAATATAAGAAAAACAAAGCACTAGGAGAGGAAAAGAATAAAACACTGAGCCAAACTAGCCAAACAGACTTTTTTTATTTTTATTATTATCTCAAATTTGATATTTAAAAAATAAAATAAAAACAAAGCGTGTTTCTTATCTTTCAATCGATTCTATAAAGACATATAAACCATGAACATAACTCACAAAAAGTTGTCCGTTAACATATGAATGTTTTTGTGTGTGTCTATATATATATATATATATATATATATATATGTATATGTAATATATTATTGTTTCTAGTGTTGTTCTATGGTTTGAATTCTCCAGTCCCAGGTTAGGTTCATTCATATAGGTGCATCATGCACGTACTTGATTACAGGCAGAACAGTGCACACAATTTAACAATGTTTTTCTTTGAAAAGAAGGAAGAGCACAATTACCCATCTTTAGGTATAAAAAAACAAAAGAAATTTACGAAGTACGAAGAATAATTGTTATTTATGTGAGGATTAAAATAAAGGCATAGATATTCTTAAAAAAAACAAGAGATACCAACACAGTTGTGATTCCGAAACAGAATTATAATTGTTTTACCACCGAAAATGACCATGATACAGTCAAGTGCTACTACTAGGAGACCAATATAGGCATCAAAACATTCTCATGTCAATATTAGGGTAAGTTTTGGAATATAATAGCCTAAATTCTTTCAAAATCTTATGTTCAAATTCTAGAAATATTTAAAGAGATAAAACTTGAAAGAGAAGAAAGTAGAATTTTTCTACAGAAAAAGAAGAGAAATTCTGGGGACCTGGCTTGAAACTGAAAGTGACGTACATTTTAAGATACGGAAAATAAACTTTAAGACGTTCAAACCCCTTTGGTTTTTAAGAATGGAATAAAGTTCATGTGTATCCTTAAGTTGTGTAAGTCGGTTACTTAAACAAGGTGTATGAGTAATTTGTAATTTTTTTAGCATTTGTGTTTAAGTTTAATGAGTAATAAAAATCATGATGTTGTCAATGATAATTTACTTGATTTTTTCCTTTTTCGCTCCAAACAATACAAAATAACACTCTATACTGTATACACAAATTTGAGGCCTTTTTTATACAAGGAAATAATACAAATTGAAATACACTATACTGGTTTTTTTTTCTTAAATAAGTTACATGTTTAATTTTAAAATTACATTATTATTATTTTGCGAGAGATGAAAACATATGCTACATTTTTTATTATTTAACATATATACATCTTTTAGCAATCGCGAGTAATTAAACGAGCCTTTTCTAGGATTTTTTTTTCCTATGTGAAATGTTCACGTCACTTATAATTAGTTTTGTGGTGTGTATTGTGAAAAAGAAAATCTGAATATAGTGATACTTGTTTTATTTTTTTTCATAAAAAATGTTTTACTTTTCTAATTTTCAAAGTTAATAATTAAATTTAAAACTTCTTATTAATTATCTACAAGAATATATAAACATGATTTCTTATTTGGTCTACACATTTTTTTATTCTATTTATATTTTAAAATTAAAAAAATATGAATTACACATATCCTAAAAATAATAACATGTATCAACAACATAACACGTTACAAAACACCCACTAATAATAATGAGAGTAACTTATTATGCAACCAAAACTATATTTTTTTAAAATATAGAAACACTATCATTTTCCTGTTAGCTAATGGTAATGAGAGTAACTTATTAAGGGGGGAAAATCGTAAAAGACTGGTTCTTAATCATATTAACTTATTGATTACCTACGAAAAAAGATTAGAAATTTTAGAATACAACAGAAGTCTAATTTTAACATATTAAGAAATCGAGTATAATTTGCCCGAAAATTAAGAAAATAGTAAAAGGGAAATAGTTATTGAGTAAATAGTTTCATTTGGGATATTTCTTGATATACATACATACATATACATACATACATATATATACATACATATATATACATACATATATATATATATATATATATATATATATATATATATATATATATATATATATATATATATATATATAT